>Ga0209330_1000155_pt1 | contig 33576 bp, 23 predicted proteins | sample JacPinW_OM2H0_O3_FD_187969 | JGI IMG/M metagenome (GOLD analysis project Ga0209330, IMG submission 187969) | Forest soil microbial communities from Algoma, Ontario, Canada - Jack Pine, Ontario site 1_JW_OM2H0_O3 (SPAdes) (version 2) | ecosystem: Environmental > Terrestrial > Soil > Boreal... | reverse complement strand
TCGAGATCGACGCGGCTGTTGATACGTAAGTCTTCGCGTTTCGTGATTTACCAAGACTAAAATCCGCAACGGAGCGACGGCCGTGGTGGAAAAAATCGAACCGTCGAATGTGGAAACCTTCAAGAGGATGAACGACGAGCGGGAAAGTAAGGGCCTGTCTTTATTTGCGAACCCCCGCAATGCCACGGCGGGCACGGTGCGACAGTTGGAGTCCAGAGTCACCGCGGAACGGCGGCTGGATTATTTTTCCTACATGTTGCTGCGGGATGGGCGCACCTACTTTGATCGTCACTCGAAAACACTGGATGCGCTCGATGCTGCCGGTTTCAAGGTCAATCGAAATCGCAAACTGGTTCATAGCATGGAAGAGGTGTGGGCATTTATCCAGCAGTGGGCGGGAAAGCGCGAGTCGCTGGCGTACGAGATCGACGGCATTGTGGTGAAAGTCGATCGGACGGCGTTGCAGGATGAATTGGGATTTACGGGGAAGGCTCCGCGCTGGGCGATTGCCTATAAATATGCGGCCCGCGCTGGGATCACGAAGTTGGAAGATATCCGAGTGCAGGTGGGCCGCACCGGCAAGCTCACGCCAGTCGCGATGCTGGCGCCGGTTCTAATCGGCGGCACAACGGTGAGAAATGCCACGCTGCACAACATGGATGAGATCGAGCGCCTGGGCGTGAAGATTGGCGACTGGGTGCAGGTGGAGCGTGGCGGGGATGTAATTCCGAAAGTGGCGAAGGTCATTGATGATAAAGACCATCCGCGTCCGACCAACCTTAAAGAATTTGCAATGCCGGACCAGTGTCCGGTGTGTGGAACCAAGGTTGTGCAGACCGAAGGCGAGGTGGATTACCGCTGCGTCAATGCGAATTGTCCGGCCAAACTGCGGGAGACCATCCTGCATTTTGCTTCGCGTGGAGTAATGAACATCGACGGCATGGGAGACGCGCTGGTAAATCAGCTTACCGAGCGTGGGCTGGTGAAGAATGTTGCCGACATTTACAAGCTTACGAAGGCTGATCTACTCAGCCTCGAGCGCATGGGCGATAAATCCGCACAGAACATTCTGAACGAGATCGAGAATTCGAAGAAACTGCCCCTGGAGCGCGTAATCTACGGTCTCGGCATTCGAATGGTGGGTGAGCGAACGGCGCAGTTTCTGGCCGAGCATTTTGGAGCAATGGAGGCCCTGGAGCAGGCGGGTGTGGAAGAACTGCAAAATGTGAATGAAGTTGGTCCGCGCATCGCGGAGAGCATTGTGGAGTTTTTCGGCATCGCCGCCAACCGAAAACTGGTGGAGCGTTTGCGTCAGGCTGGGCTGACTTTGTCCGGTCAGAAGAAGCAGCGAGGGACAAAACTCGCGGGGAAGACATTTGTGCTGACTGGTACGCTGGTGCATTTCACGCGAGACGAAGCCAAAAAGATGATCGAAGATGCCGGCGGAAAAGTCACCGGCTCGGTCAGCAAGAAAACCGATTACGTGGTGGCAGGCGCGGATGCGGGGTCGAAGCTGGATAAGGCGAAGGATCTTGGCGTCGAGGTGATTGATGAAAAAGAAATGCAGCAACTGTTGAACTAACGACCCCGCTGGAGCCGCTTATTACCATTTAGTAAACCATGAATATCCCGCGCACAGAGCACGATATTCCCGGCGCCAAGAAATCGTCTGTCCCGCGAGCCGGCAACTTAGCTGTAACCCACTCCGACGACGCCATCGCTAGCTTATTGCCTATTTCATTTCCCCAGCGCCGCCGTCATCCTCTTCCACGTCTCGTCCAGAGTTTCCGGCAAAATCCGCGTCTCGCACACGACCGACACGAAGTTAGCGTCGGCAACCCAGCGGGGTAGGACGTGCATGTGGATGTGTCCGGCGATGCCAGCGCCGGCGGCTTTGCCTATATTCATACCGAGGTTGATGCCATCGGGTTGGTAGAGGTCGCGCAGGGTGGACTCTAAACGCTGCGACAGTGCCATCATTTCGCTGGCGGCTTCCGGTGGCAGCTTGCGCAGTTCGTCCAAGTGAGCGTAAGGCACGATCATCACGTGGCCAGGCGTGTAGGGATAAGCATTCAGAATGACGAAGCAATGGAGGCCACGATAGACGATCCGGGTTCTGGCGTCATCGCCGGCTGCAACTGCATCGCAGAAGACGCATCCCGTCGCTTTCTCGGCGGCGGAAACGTAGGCGTAGCGCCAAGGGGTCCAGAGGTAATCCATTACAAGGCAGGGTAGCAGATGGCAGGCTGAGGAGGGTACGCATCCCGGCTTTTGCCAGTCCGTTATTGGACTTCTGTCGTCATAACCTTCCACCAGCGTTGGTGGTGCTTACACTGTGAGTCGTACTGCGGATCGCAGTGGGCATGAAAAGTATTCTCAGCAATGGCAAGGCCGAGACCAGTGCCCAGGAACATGTCAGAGGACCAGTGGTCGCGGGCCATGAAGCGGGTGAAGGTCACGGTGAAAGCGGCGCCATAACTCAGGACGCGCGCCCAGGGCTTGGGATATTCGTCGGCCAGCACCGACGCCATTGCCCAGGTAAACATGGCGTGGCCGCCGGGAAACGAGGTGTTCATAGCGTGATGCTTGAAGAAGTCTCCGTGACCGTTGCCCTCGTCAGGACGCTGGCGGCCGGCAATAAGCTGCATGGGCGTATAGATCAGGAAAGTGTTGACCAGGGTTTCCAGTTCGAGTTCTCCGGTTTCTCTGGCGTGATGATGCTCGGTCTTGGCTCCGCAAAGCCATACTCCGGCCAATGATGTGGCTAATCCAGCGATCGCAACATCGGAGGTGACCTGGTAAAGGGTGAAATGCGAGTGCGGAATATTATTCTCAATGTGGCGATCAGCGGCGAGCAAGGCGCCGGTACCCACGAGCACGATTCCGTCCCACTTGAAGTTGTGCGGTTTGAACGGTGCCAGATAGAGCCGCTTCTGATCGCCTCCAATCCGTTTGACACTTCGCTTAACCAGACCTTCGTTCGGCTCAGTCGCCGAAGCAGCGTCGGGGGCAGCATCGGCCGCGGTAGTTTCCGCGTCCAACGTCTCCAGCCGGAAGGCGGCTACACGGAAGTTTGGCGCCATAACTCTCTCTTGGATGGGGGACGCCGGAAGCAGCTTCGGAATGCTCGACGCGTTCTGGCAGAGGGCGGAGACGGAAACCAGAGTGCTGACCAATCCCACTGCGATTAATCGGCTAAGAAGCGGCAATGACCATTTGTTCAAGCTAGCACCCTGCGCTTTTTTGACTACAAACGCCATCCTTTGATGCAAACCATGAAAAAGGGTAAGTCAAGTTTTAAGAAATTACAGGGATAGGAGGTTAAAAGTCTTCGAAGGGGGAAGGCGCTCAGGCAAGATTTGCGTTTGACACTGTTTGTGAGGCGTTGCTATAGTCGAAGAGTTCCCTTTGGACGCGGGTTTCTGTAAAAACGTCCGGCAGCTGGGATTGTCCAAGCTCACTCGCCAGGGTGAGCCCACCACAACCAAACGACTCACTCCAGCAGTCCGCCAAGCAGGCCCCGCATCTTCCCCGCACCGAGTGCGAGGCTTCAGCAGAAAGGCATGACCTTGTCCGACCACACCACCGCTCACAACCCCGAATCAAACAGCGCCGTTGCAACAGAAACAGAACCGACGGCATCCGAGCAAACCTTAACCGAACAGCGATCGAGTGAACTGCACTCGACCGATTCGAACCTACCTGCGGAGCATCAGAGGACGTCGAGCCATGCTCCGGCACCCGCCTTTGCGGAAGAGCCCCACGCAGCTGTTTCCGAGGATAAACACGCGGGCGAGGATTTTGCCTCAGCGCTTGAAAGCTTCACTACGGAGACCGAGGAGGCCGTGGGAGAAGACCGCGTGATCAAGGGCACGGTGCTCAAGCTGACGTCGACCCACGTTGTCGTAGACGTGGGCGCCAAGTTGGAAGGCATGTTGCCCCTGTCGGAAGTGCTCGATCACGAAGGTAAGCCGAAGGTGAAGCCGGGCGACGAAATTGATGTGATGCGCGAGAAGGGGCACACCGAGGAAGGCTACGTAAACCTCTCGCACCAGAAGGCAGCCCGCATTCACGCCTGGGACGAAGTGGAGAAGGCGCATAACGAGAAGCGTCCGATTCAGGCGACTGTGATTGAGCGTACCAAGGGTGGCCTGACCGTCGACATCTTGGGCGCGCGCGCTTTTCTGCCAGGATCGCAAGTGGACCTGCGGCCCATCCGGAACCTTGAGGGCATGAAGGGCCAGACCCTCGAAGTGACGGTCATCAAGCTCAATAAGAAGCGCGGCAACATCGTGGTTTCGCGCAAGGAATTGCTGGAAGGCGAGCAGACCGAGAAACGCAGCAAGACTTTGGAACATCTGGAAGAAGGCTCTGTATTGACCGGGGTGGTGAAAAACCTCACGGAGTACGGAGCTTTCGTGGATCTCGGAGGCTTGGACGGTCTATTGCACATTACCGACATGTCTTGGGGACGGCTGACGCATCCGCGCGATCTGGTGAATGTCGGCGATCAGATACAGGTCAAGGTGTTGAAATACGATAAGGATAAGCAGCGGGTATCGCTCGGATTCAAGCAGTTGACCCCCGATCCCTGGCTCGATGCGGAACATCGCTATCCAGTGGGCGCTCATGTATCCGGGCGCGTAATCAGCGTCACCGACTACGGCGCATTCGTTGAACTCGAACAGGGCATCGAAGGCCTGGTTCACGTCAGCGAAATGACCTGGTCGAAGCGCATGAAGCATCCGTCCAAGCTGGTGAATGTAGGCGACCAGGTCGAGTGCGTGGTTCTCAACGTGAATCCTACTGAGCGCCGAATCTCTTTGGGCATGCGGCAACTCGCGACCAATCCGTGGGACGCTCTGCACGATAAGTATCCCGTGGGTATGACGGTCGAGGGTCGGGTCAGAAACCTTACCGACTTTGGTGCGTTTATCGAGATCGAGGATGGAATCGACGGTCTGGTCCACGTGAGCAATTTGAGCTGGACCAAGCGGGTGAAACATCCCTCCGAAGTGCTGAAGAAGGGTGATCGGGTGAAGGCCGTGGTGTTGGCGATTGAACCCGACAAGCGGCGTTTGTCGCTGGGAGTGAAACAACTGCAGCCTGACGTGTGGGAGACTTTCTTTGAGACCCATCACGTCGGCGACGTCGTTCACGGGAAAGTGCTGCGGGTAGCGGCTTTTGGCGCGTTCGTGGAAATCGCAGAAGGCGTCGAAGGTCTGTGCCATAAGTCGGAGGCGGTGGATGGAAACGGCCAGCCCTTGCATCTTGAGCCTGGAGTGGAACACGATTTCAAGATCATAAAGATGAGCGCGGAAGATAAGAAAGTCGGTCTGAGTATCCGCGCGGTCGGCGAAGAGGCTTCGCGGTCCGAGGTGGAAGCTTACAAACAACCTGTCTCCAGCACTAGCTCGACGATCGGCGAGTTGATCTCATGGAAGCGAGCCAGTAACGAAAACAACTGACTGCTGAGGATTAAATCTGTGATTGGCCGCCGCCAGGCGGCTGTTTCGTATCCGTCCGGCAAACACACGGTTGACGGCGGGCGGAAAGCGGTTTAGAGATTGTCAGGCCTGTGTCCACGAGTGGATCCAAGCTGTGGCTTTTTCTGCTTTTTCTTCTCCACTTGGAGCTTTCCCCTGGCTGTTCTAGAATCGTTGGTTTGCCTCCCGACATCTGTTCTTCATTGTAAGGAGTATTTTCTTGCCTGAAACCATTTATGACGTCGCCATCATCGGCAGTGGACCTGCCGGCTACACCGCCGCTATTCGCGCCGGCCAATACGGACTGAAAACCGCTCTGCTCGAAAAGGACGGATTCCTGGGCGGAACTTGTCTGCACGTCGGCTGCATTCCCACCAAGGCGCTGCTGTTCAATGCGGAGCTCTGGGATCACCTGAAGGAAGCCAAGGAATTTGGCATTGAGGGCGTTGACGCGCGTAAGTTGAACTGGGCTGCCATCCAGGAAAGGAAATCGAAGATCGTCGCCAAACACGCCAAGGGCCTGGAATTCTTGATGAAAAAAAATAAAGTCGAGACGGTCAAGGGTTACGGCAAACTGACTGGACCGGCGCAGAACGGAATCTTCACAGTGGAAGTGGCGAATGAGGGCAAAACCCACCAACTCAAAGCCAAGAATGTCCTGCTGGCGACCGGCTCGGAAGCGCGCCTGCTACCGGGCCTGGAGGCCGATGACCGCGTCTTGACCAACATTGAAATACTCAGCCTGAAAGAGATGCCGAAGTCTCTGGTGATAGTCGGTGCCGGAGCGGTGGGAGTGGAATTCGCTTCCATCTATCGCTCATTTGGTTGCGAAGTGACTATGGTAGAGATGCTGCCGCGACTTGTTCCGGTGGAAGACGAGGAAGTCTCCAAAGAATTGGCGCGCGTCTACCGCAAACGCGGCATCAACTTCCACACCAGCGCCAAAGTCGAGAAGATCGATAAGACAAAATCTGGTATTGCCGTGACGATCACGGTCGACGGCAAGCAACAGAAGATTGAAGCGGAGAAAATCCTGATCGCCGTCGGCCGCAAGCCCCGCACCGAAAACGTTGGCCTGGAGAAAACGAAAATCAAGCCGGAACGAGGGTTCATCCAAGTCGATTCCTGGATGCATACGTCCGAGCCCGGTATTTACGCGGTTGGCGACATTGTCTTGGGCACGCCGCAACTGGCCCACGTCGGCGCCATGGAAGCGCTGGTCGCGGTCGCCAAGATTGCGGGCAAGCCCTCTAAGCCCATCAATCCCGAACACATTCCAGGCGCCACTTACTGCCATCCTGAAATCGGCAGCGTAGGCCTCACCGAAACCAGGGCCCGCGAAGCCGGTTATAACGTGAAGGTCGGCAAGTTTCCGTTCACCGCGAACTCTCGTGCATCGATCGTAGGTCAGCACGAAGGTTTCATAAAAATTGTTTCCGACGCTGACTACGGCGAAATTCTCGGTGTCCACATCATCGGGCCGCAGGCGACCGAATTGATCGCCGAAGCCGTTGCCGCCATGGAGCTTGAGGCTACCGTGGAAGATTTGATGTGGACCATCCACGCGCATCCCACGCTGGCCGAGGCTATGCTGGATGCATCAAATAGCGTGTACGGGATGGCGATTAATGCATAAGATCATCCCTACGAAGGTTTTCTGGGGTCTCTGCATTTCGGGGATGAAGCGGTTTGAATCTGATCACTGTCGTCCAACTCGGCACTGTTGACTACGCCACTGGCCTCCGCCTCCAGCAGCAACTGATCGAGCTGCGCAAAGCGGAAAAGATTGGCGACGTCCTGTTGTTGCTCGAACACTCGCCGGTCATCACTCTCGGGCGCAACGCCAAAGCCGCCAATGTGACTGCACCCCCCGAACTCCTCGCCCAGCGGGGCGTTGAACTTTTTGAATGCGACCGGGGTGGCGATGTCACCTTCCATGGTCCCGGACAGATCGTCGGCTACCCAATCTTTGACCTACGCGGTTTCGCCACACCAAATGGCGGACGCAAGACTCTAGGTGCCGTCGACTTCGTCCGACGCCTGGAGGAAGTCTTGATCCGAACCTGCGCCGACTTTGCCATCCCCACCAGGCGCATTCCGGGCTTAACCGGCGTCTGGACCGATGGCGGCACAGCCAATGCCGACGTGGGGACAGCCGCCCTTCGGCAAGCTCAGGGCAGGCTCTCGGCTGGCCAGCGAAGCCAAGCGAGCCCGCCAGAGACGGGAGCCAGCGGGCATGAGGCTAAACTCGCCGCCATCGGTGTGCACATCTCCCGCTTCGTGACCTCGCACGGCTTCGCCCTGAACGTAAACCCTGATCTAAGTTTCTTCAACCTGATCATTCCTTGCGGAATCACATCAAAACCCGTCACCTCGATGCAGAATGAACTCGGGCATTCACTCGACCTGACCATGGTCTCCCACTCCATCTCCCGTAACTTCGGAACAGTCTTTTCCAGTCAGATGCTTTGGGTTGAGACAATTGATGCGCTCCTGGGCCGCACCGTCGGAGTGCCGTTGCAAGCTCCCGCCGACCTCCGACGACTCCATCAAGAAGACGACTCTACCTGGGCCTGACGAGTTGAACCGTCCCTCGAGACCGCAACAGCCTACCTTTCCAGCCGCTGCCCGCCCACATGGTGGATGCACTCTTCGAGCACTTCGAGGGCAACGTCGGCTTCTTCCTCCGTCACCACGAGCGGCGGACACAGCCGGATCGTGCTCGGCCCGCATCCTAGGAACAGCACGCCATGTTCGAACGCTCTTTCAATAATCAGGTCGCGCTCCGCGGCACCATGCTCTTTCGTCGTCTTATCTTTCACAATGTCGACGCCGATCATTAATCCGCGGCCGCGCACATCGCCCACCAGCTTGAGCCGCGTTGGCCAGTCTGCCATGCGCTTCATCATATGCGCGCCGACTTCGGCGGAGTGCTCCAGCAGATTCTCTTTTTCAATCACGTCGAGCGTGGCCAGCGCGGCCGCCACGCACACGGGATTGCCACCAAACGTGGAGGCGTGCGAACCCGGCACCCAGTCCATGATTTCAGAGCGGGTCAGCGTGACGCCCAATGGCATGCCGGACGCGATTCCTTTTGCGATGCAGATCATGTCCGGTTCGACGCCGGTGTGCTCAACCGCCCACCACTTGCCGGTACGCCCCATCCCGCTCTGCACTTCATCGAGCACCAGCAAGATTCCGTGACGATCGCAGATGCGACGCAGTTCCTGCATGAAAATCGTGGGCGCTACCACGTAGCCGCCCTCGCCCTGCACCGGCTCGACAAAAATTGCCGCTACTTCTTCGGGCGCGAGGGTTGTCTTGAAAAGCTTTTCTTCGATAAAGCGCGCGCAGCCTAAAGCGAAAGCCTCTGCGTCCTGCGGACCTCCGGAGCACCCGCGATACACGTCGGGATAGCGGACGTGCGTCACCCCCGGCATGAGCGGCGCAAAGCGGCGCCGCTGCTGGGGTTTCGAGGCGGTCAGGGACAAGGCGCCCATGGTGCGGCCATGAAAAGCGCCGAAGAACGCGATGATGTTCTGCCGCTTAGTGTGATAGCGCGCCAGCTTGAGCGCGCACTCAATCGCGTCCGCGCCGGAGTTGCCGTAATAAATTTTGTGGGGACCGGGCATGGGCGCGATCTTCGACAGACGCTCCGCCAGTTCGACCATGTTCTCGTAATAAAAATCGGTGCCCGACATGTGGATCAACTCGCCAGCCTGCTTCTGCATGGCTGCAACCACATGGGGATGGCAATGGCCGGTTGAAGTCACGGCAATGCCGGCGGAGAAATCGTAGAACTCGTTGCCGTCCACGTCAGTGACCACAATGCCGCGGCCACTTTTGGCCACCAGAGGATAGGAACGCGTATAGGACGGCGAAATATATTTCTGGTCGTTCGCGAGCACGCGTTTCGCATTCGGTCCGGGCAAGGCGGTCTGGATTTTCGGTCCGGCAGTCGCAGTTACGGTTTTCGTGGTCATGGAATCCTCCGGGTGCAGCGGTCGATCGTTAGCTAGCAGGTTGTAAGCGAACGGAACCCGGGAATGCACGGCCCTGTTCAGGCGCTCGCAGGTCGAGGCGAATCAGAGGGAGGATTGGTTAGTCGCTACCGAACAGACTGGGACGAAGACGGGAAGGCAAATTCGCGCGATAGCGCCGAGGGCACACCAGGCAGTGCAGCCAGCACTCGGGCAGATGCGAATTGGAAGCGTTGCGCAGCATCAGTAAACATGTCCTGTAAGCCATTATACTTGGCGCGGGCGCGCGGCGTAACCCCCAATTCAGCGGCGCACTTAGGATCAGGCCGCGGCGGCACCAAAGTAACGTACCCCTTCCCCCGCGCGTTATTTTTAGAAGACGAACGCTCGCCTTCCGCTGTAGGGGGCGCCAGCTCATCGCAAAGCGTAGCTCTAGAAATTAAACCTCAGAGCAAACTGAATCAGCCGTGGATTATTTACCGTATTATTGACCACTCCGAAACTGGAGGGAGTATTGATGTCCTGCTGTCCGGTGTCGGCGAAACCGTTCAGGAAGAACTGGGCGTGGTTAAGCAGATTAAAGAACTCAGCCCGGAATTGCAAACCCATGCCTTCGCGGAAAGGGAAATTCTTGATGACTGAGAAGTCCGTGTTTACAAAACGGGGGCCATAAACCGGAGCGCGCGGGGCTGTACCCAGTTCGCCGGCTGGGGCCTTGGCGAAAGCGCAAGGGTTGAACCAGTTCTGCAGCGTGTGGATCCGCGTCGGGCAGCCTGTATTGCCGCCTTCGTCGCCGGCTCGGTTCGGATCGCCCACTAAGTTCGGGCGCTGAAAAGAGTCTCCATTATAGGAGAAATCAACCCCCGCCTCGCCGCCGCTATCGACCACAAACAGCGGGAATCCGGATGTCGCTCGTTCGATCACATTCACTTGCCAATGCCCAAGGACAGCGTTGGTGGCGCCGCTCCAGCTGCTGCCATACTTCTTGCCTTTGCCGAAAGGCAGGTCATAGAGGACGCTGGCGGTAAAACTGTTATTGAGGTTCAGCTGAGATAAGCCCCAATCCAGCTTCGCAGTGCCCGGCAACGGGTAGTAGAGCGCGCCTGGGTTCGTGCCGAGACCATCGGTCAGGCCGGTATCGAAATTGCGGGAATAGGTATAGCCGATCAGAGCGTAGAGACCATGCCGCATGCTCTTGGTCTCGGCTTTGACCTGCAAGGAATCATAACGGGCGGCACCGATGCTGTTGTTGATGTCAACGCTTTGAAAGATTCCTCCGCCAGGCTGGTTCACTGTGTAAGGGAAGAATCCAAAGCCGCAGCCCAGTGTGTATCCGGCCACGGGATTTGCGCCGTTGGGGCAGGCGCTAGGATCATTGAGGTTCTCGTTGAACTGGCCGACTAGAATATGCGCACTGCGGGAACCTCCGTACCCCACCGTCAGCACCACATTTCCCGGCAACTGGCGCTCGACATTCAGATTGAATTGCTGAATCACGCCTTGCTTAAGGTTGCGGTTCTCAGACTGGATGGTTCCCGTGTAGAGCAGAGGATTCACCGGCGAGCTCAAGACCGCGCCGCCAGCCACGGGCGTGGAAGAAGGCGTACCAGCCGCGACAAGGAAGCCATTCGAGAGACCGCAGCCGGTGCTAGTCGGGGTGGCACAAAGCCCTCCCGTATCCACTTCCGCATAATATGGAGGATTCTGCCACAACCCCTGTCCACCCTGGTTCCACGCGGAATCGTGGACGATACCGTAGCCCCCCCGAATAGCCGTCTTCTCGCTGCCCATGGGCTTCCAGGCGAATCCGATCCGGGGTTCCAGAGCGGTTTTGTCAAATTGGATGCCCACAGCCCCATTCGTAGGGACGCAGACCGTGCAGCCGCTTATGCCCGGGCTGTTTGCTGGGACGAACCACTTAAGGCTTGCAACATCGAAATTCGCCTGCCGGTTGGCCTCCTCGGTTACCGGCGTCGCCAGGGCCCAGGCAAATCCGAGATTCACGGTCAAATTGGGGGTGACCCGCCAGTTATCCTGCACGAAGGGTCGAAACAGTTTCCAGCGGCGGCCTGTGGTTGCTCCCAGAAATGTTTGATCGTGGGCGGCAAAAACGCCCATGCTGCCCAGAAGTAAGTCGGCGATGTTGTCTCCGGTCGCAGAGCCGACATTTACAACGAAGCCGTCCTGGAAAGCGTTATTTCGAATATTCATTTGCTCGGCGCGAAACCCCAGTCCGGCCCGGATCTCGTGTTTGCCATGAACTACGTCGAGCGTATCGGAAAGCGAGTAGACGTTGGTCCCGCCCTGGTATGGCGCGAATCCGCGGTCGCCGATAGAAAAGTAAGCCGACATATCGAACGAAGTCAGACCGCAGCTTACGCATTCCTGGGACGCCTGGTTCAGGCTGGCGGGATAGCCGGTGATGCCATCGCACTGGCTGGCCAGGTCCGCCCCCGGGATGCCGAGCTTTGCCGCTTCGCACGTGCCCGTGCCAAACGAGAGAATGTGGTTGAAGATTCGGTTGTAGCCGACGGTGGCCTGGTTAATCAAGTTCGGAGAAAAGACGTGGGTTTCGGTGATTACAGCATTCCGCCCGTGGTTTTCAATGTGCTGGTTACTGCCAAAGGCGTTGGCTTCCGACCATGTCGGCGAGCCTCCGGGGACAAAGTTCGTTGCCTGGTCGTAGCTGAAGCGGGCGAACGCGGAATCCTTGCTGGAGAAATTGTGGTCCAGCCGAACGTCCCAAGTCCCCTCGTTGAGCTTCCTGACGGGCTGGTTCTCGTAGTTGAAACCACCTGCGGGGTTCGCATTGGGCGTTGGATAAAGCAGCGCTACTCTCGCGCCAATCGGATTGACCAAGGCGCCGGGAATCGTGGCGCAGGCCTGGCCCAGGCCGGGAGTCTGTGATCCGTCCGCCAGTACCGGCTCGGGTGTTTTAGTGCCGGGTACACATAGAAAGGACGTTCCGCCCGCGTAAGGATTCGTGGGTGTAACGCCGAGTGGATCGCTGCTGAAATCGTAGTCCCCGGCGGCGTCGAAGGGCGTCGTCATTCCAGTCGTAGGAACGAAGCCGGTGAAGGGTACGCCCTCACGCTGCATTTTGGCCTGATAATCGAGAAAGAAAAATGTTTTGTCCCGCTTGATGGGCCCGCCCAGCGAACCTCCAAACTGATTCAAATTGAATTGTTGCTTGGACGTAAAGAAAAAGCGAGTGGCATCAAGCTTGGTATTGCGGAAGAACTCAAACAGAGAACCGTGCCACTGGTTTGATCCAGATTTCGTGGTCACCAATACCGTGGGGCCGGCGCGCTCACCGTATTCGGCCGAGTAGTTGTAGGTCAGCACCTTGAATTCCTGAATGTCGTCGATCTCGGAAAAAATCGCAATTCCGCCCTCATCCAGCTGGTTGTTATCGTTGCCATCGAGCAGCCAGTCGGTTTCCTGTTCGCGCGAACCGCCCGAGGAAAGCGAAAACGAACCGCGAGTGGCGGCTTCGCTGCTGGCAGCGCTGGTGAAAAAACTGACTGGGCTGGTGGATGAAGTCGTGCCCGGCGTCAGGGTGGCCAGCTGAACAAAGTTGCGACCATTCAACGGGAGGTCCGCGACTTGCTCGGAGGTAATGACTTGGCCCAGCGTTGGATTTGCGGTCTCTACCGCCACTTCCGTGGTGCTAACCTCAACCGACGTGTTCACTGACGCCGGCGCGAGCGAGAAATCCAATTCGCGATGTTCATCGACTTGCAAGCGGACATCCTTCTGCTCCGTGGTCTGGAATCCCTGGGACGTCACTCGAATTGTGAACTGCGCTACCGGCAGTAAGGGAATCAGATAATGTCCGGAGTCGTCAGTTGTCGCCTCTCGGGAAAGACCGGTGTCCTGGGAACTCACCTTCACCGTTGCCCCCGAGACTACAGCACCGGCTTTGTCGCTGACGGTTCCTGAGAAACTGCCGGTGGCCTGACCATGCAGGAATGGGCCGCTTGCGAACACAAGCGAACAGAAAACCGCTACGAGCAGCGCTCTCTTGTTCAACATCAAAGCTCCTCTCGGCGGCCCTCACCGAATGACCAATAGAGTCTCCGTTCCGCAGATGAAAATTTTGGAGGACTTGGACCGTAGAGAGCACCTTATAAATGGCAACTCCTTACGAAGTCAAGACTTTTCGGTACCAGCAAGGGAGCACTCGGTGCCAAATTTCCGCACCGGCACACCAGAATTTCCGCAGCAGAGTCTGGTCGCGCTTAGCTCTCGCCCCGGCTAGTCCACTCCGCATCGAAGCGCTGCCGATCATAAAAGGATTTTTGTGTTCCTACCCCTGTCGTGGAAAGTGCGGCATACAAATTAGCGCGCCGCACCGCCTTTTGTTCCGGTACTGCTTCCGCGAGAAACACCGCGAAGCTCCCGATGAATGCGTCACCGGCGCCGGTGCTGTCGATGCTTCTCACCGGAAACGCAGACACGTGTTCGCTTAACTCACGGCCCGCCAGAAGAGATCCTTTGGATCCCAGGGTAATAATGACGCGGCGAATTCCATCTCGGGTCAGTTTTTCTGCGCATCCCCTCGCGTCGTCGAGACTTCGTACCGCAATCCCTGTGATGGTTTCGGCCTCACTCTCATTGGGAACGAAATAATCCAGGCCGGTCAGTTCGCGCATGTCTACCGGCTGGGCGGGAGCAGGATTCAGGATGCATCGGATCCCGTTTTTTCGCGCGAAGGCTACCGTGTAATAAACCGTCTCCAGAGGAATCTCAAACTGGAGCACGATGCAGTCTGCGGCCTTCAACATCTCGGCAGCCGCATCCACATCCGCTGGTTTCAGCGCGTCGTTCGCTCCCTTGACAACCAGAATGCGGTTTTGTCCGTCCGGATCGACGAAGATCGGGGCAACGCCGCTCGACAAGCCTTCCACCTGTTTGACGTGGCTGGTGTCGATACCCATCCTTTTGAAGTTGTCGATTGTGGCGGGACCAAAAAGATCGCTTCCCACGCGCGCGACCATGAATACATCCGCGCCGCACAAACGTGCAGCGACCGCCTGATTCGCGCCCTTGCCCCCGAATCCGAGATCGAATCTCTGACCGAAGATGGTCTCTCCCGGCTTGGGAAAGCGGTCTGCAAACGTTGTCAGATCGATGTTGGCACTGCCAACCACCGCAACTCTAGGACGAGCGGGCATAATTTATTTGAGAGTGCTAGCGAGCGCCGAGTTTATTTGGCGTGCTTGATTGTGTCAATCGCCATCGCGACCGGCAGATCACTCACCGTAAGGAACCCAAACATTTTTCACTTGAGTGGCATGTTGCAAGAACCATCGTCCTTCCCCTTGCTTCGCGTCAAACCAGTCAATGGCGCGGCCTTCGTTGGTGAATACCTGTTTCAAATTCCCAACCGAAAATGACTTCGCCGCCGCGGCGTTGGATTCGTCCGAAAAACACCAGACTGCATCCACGTCAGCGTGTTCGGCGATGGTTTTGAGAAGTTGTGAGGTATATCCCGTGACCAGGTTCACGGCGCCGTCAGGCAGGTCACTGGTGTCAAAGACCTGATACAGATCTCCCACAATGAGCGGATAGAGCTCCGAGGGGACGACGATGGCGGTATTGCCCGCCGCCAACACGGGCAGGACGAGAGACAACAAACCTAGAAGCGGGGCATCGTTAGGACAAATGATTCCGACCGTGCCGATCGGCTCATTCATGGCGATGGCGATGGTTCGCGATGGCGGATTGTGCACAGCGCCGTCGAACTTGTCAGCCCACGCCGCATAGGAGAAAATCCGCTCGATGCCGGCCGCGACTTCCTTGGCCGCCGGCGCCTCGCCGACGATTGCTGCCAAACGGCGGGAGATTTCTTCCTGACGCAGCGAGAGATTTTCCGCCATGTAATAGAGAACCTGTGCGCGGTTGTGGGCCGTAGTCTTAGCCCAGGTGGTTGCTTTGCGCGCCGCCTCTACCGCGTTCCGAATATCTTTTCGATTTCCGAGTGGCGCCTCCCCCAGCAACTCCCCGCGCTCGCCTCGCACTTCAAAGCTGTAGCCTGAATCGGGTCTCGCCTGCTTGCCGCCGATGTAGAGCTTCACCGTGCGGTCTATGGCCCCATCCGCCGGTTGTCCATCCCTTGAGGCCTCGGGTTGGCGCCCTGAAGCGGAAAGCTGAGGGGCAGTCTTGAACCATGATGGCTCAAGATATTCAAACAGCCCTTCTCGTCCGCCCTCGCGTCCGTAGCCACTCTCGCGGTAGCCGCCGAACCCGCAGGCCGCGTCGAACATATTGGTGCAATTCACCCAGACCACGCCGGCCTTGATCTGCGCCGCCACTGCGAGAGACACGTTGATACTCTCGCTCCAAACACAGGCCGCCAGGCCATAGACGGTGTTGTTGGCTAGTTCCACCGCCTCGGCTGGCGTTCGAAATGTCATCGCAGCGAGTACCGGTCCGAAAATTTCTTGCTGCGCAACCGCTGAACTGGGATGCACATTGCTCAGCAAAGTTGGGGGGAAGTAAAGCCCACGGGTCGGCATCTCGATCTGCGGTTGCCAACAGGTTGCGCCTTCGGCAACTCCCTGATCCACGAGACGACGAATGCGTTCCAGTTGCACCGGAGCGACGATGGCGCCAATATCGATAGCTTTGTCCAACGGCGAACCGACTCGGAGCGTGCCCATGCGGCTCCGAATTTTTTCCATGAGCGCCTCCGCGATGCTTTCCTGCATCAGCAGACGCGAACCCGCACAGCAAACTTGTCCTTGATTGAGCCAGATTCCATCGACCAATCCTTCCACCGCACTGTCGAGATCAGCGTCCTCAAAGACAACAAAAGGAGATTTGCCGCCAAGTTCGAGCGAGAGCCGTTTGTGACTCCGGGCAGTCGCACTGCGAATCGCGCGCCCCACTTCGGTGGATCCCGTGAATGCAATTTTGTCGACGCCGGGATGCTTTACCAGCGCCTCGCCGGTGGAGCCATCGCCGGTGACGATGTTGACCACCCCGCTGGGCAGGCCGATCTCCTGGCAAATCTCGGCAAACGCCAGCGCGGTTAGCGGAGTGAACTCCGCCGGCTTCAGCACCGCCGTGTTTCCGGTAGCAATGGCCGGCGCAATTTTCCACGCCAGCATGAGCAAGGGAAAATTCCACGGGATGATCTGTCCGACGACTCCGCAGGCTGAGTAGTTCGGGAACTCAGTATCCAGCAGCTGTGCCCAGCCGGCGTGATGATAAAAATGGCGGACTACGAGCGGGATATCGAGGTCGCGGCTCTCACGAATCGGCTTGCCGTTATCGATGGTTTCAAGCACCGCGAGCCGTCTCGAGTGTCTCTGAATGGCGCGGGCCATGGCGTACAAATAACGGGCACGGGTATGCGGCGTAAGAGACTGCCACTTGGGAAATGCTTGGCGCGCGGCCTCGACCGCGGCATCAATATCCGCGGCCGATCCCTGCGCCACCGTCGCGATTTTTTCTCCTGTAGACGGATCGGTCGAGTCGAAGAATCCGCCTTCGATGGGTGGGCGCCACGCGCCGCCAATGAAGTGACCGAACTGGCGTTGATGCCGGTCGAGCCACAGCAGTGCATCCTTCGGATCTTCGGGCGCCGGACCATATTCCAGGGTGAGGAATTTCTCAGCTATGCTCATTTGAAGTTTTTCGCTTTCTTCCTCGTCCGGCTTCTATGCAAGGGGATGCCGGTATTCTGCGGAGTACCGCCCCGTGGCGTAGTGTTCCAGCTGCCGCTCAATGTCATTCAACAGTCCGCTTGCCCCGAAACGAAAGAGTTCGGCTTTCATCCAAGGTGTTCCCAGTTCTTCTTTCATGAGGGCCAGCCATTGCGTCGATTGCTGAGCCGTACGGATCCCACCAGCCGGTTTGAAACCCACTGCCATCCCGGTTTCCTGCGCATACTCGCGAATCGCTCGTGTCATCACGAAGCCAACGGGAAGTGTGGCGTTCGTGGATTCCTTGCCGGTGGAAGTCTTGATGAAGTCCGCTCCTGCCATCATCGCGACGAAGCTGGCGCGCGCGACGTTGCGCAGCGTGAGCAGGTCGCCCGTGCCTAGGATCGCTTTCATGTGGCAGTGTCCCGCAGCCCGCTTGAATTGGGCAACTTCGTCGTATAGTTCTTGCCATCTCCCGCCGAACACATGCGCCCGCGTGATTACAATGTCGATTTCATCAGCTCCGGCCTCAACTGAGCGGCGAATTTCCGCCACACGTTCCTGCATTGGCGATAGTCCGGCCGGGAATCCCGTCGAGACCGCGGCCACTCGAACGCCGCTGCCCTCAAGCGCCCTGACCGCAGTTTCAACGAAGCGGTGGTAAACGCAGACCGCGGCCACCTTGATCCCGAGCTCCTCGATTTCGAGCTGCTTGGCCAATTCGGGTTGTATTGGCTGCCGCGCTTTGGCACAAAGCCGGCGCACGCGTTCGTCCGTGTCGTCGCCGGAAAGTGTCGTCAGGTCCATGCAGGAGATAGCGCGCAGAAGCCACGCGGCCTGCCATTCTTTTTTCACCGTTCGCCGGGCAACATGGGTTTGCGCGCGGCGCTCCACCGCGCTGGTGTTCACGCGCACCTGCTTGACCCAATCAAGATTCAGCGGAATGCCGCGATTTGACAGCAAGGGATGGCCAGAGAGCGTAGCGATGGGTGCCTGGGAATCCTGCACAACTTGGCCAGCGGTCCCCTCATTCGCGCGGTCTGAAACACCGAAATGCTTCGTGTGATCCTCTGACATCATCTTGCCTCGCACCCTAGATTGTACGGCAGAAGCTCAGCCGGCCGCAGTTTTCTGCTATAGTTTCGTTCCTCGGAGGTCCAATTCCCATGCCTCGAATTGTGCGCTGTGCCTTGATTCAAGCCAGCAATGCGCTCAGCACAGAGCGTCCGCTCGCCCAGATCCGAAAAGCGATGATCGACAAGCATCTGAAGTTGATCGAGCAGGCGGCGCGAAAGAAAACGCAGATCTTGTGCCTGCAGGAGCTCTTCTACGGTCCTTATTTTTGTGCGGAGCAAAATGTTCGCTGGTATGAACTAACCGAGCGAGTGCCGGATGGTCCCACCGTGCGCATGATGCAAAAGATCGCCGCCAAACATCGCATGGTGATTGTTGTTCCCGTTTACGAAGAGCAGATGCCTGGAGTGTATTTCAATACTGCCGCCGTGATCGATGCCGACGGCCGCTATCTGGGGAAATATCGCAAGCACCACATTCCTCACTGCCATCCCGGATTCTGGGAGAAGTTCTACTTCACCCCGGGAGATCTGGGATATCCAGTCTTCGAAACCAAATATGCGCGGGTCGGAGTTTATATTTGCTACGATCGTCATTTTCCCGAGGGCGCCCGCATTCTGGGATTGAATGGAGCCGAAATCGTATTCAATCCTTCTGCAACCGTAGCCGGTCTCTCGGAATATCTGTGGGAACTCGAACAACCCGCCCACGCGGTAGCCAATGGTTATTTTGTGGGCGCCATCAACCGCGTGGGCGTCGAAAAGCCATGGAGCATTGGGCAGTTCTACGGCAAGAGCTACTTCTGCAATCCGCGCGGCAAAATTATCGCCCAAGCCAGCCGGGATAAAGACGAAGTGGTGGTCGCCGAGCTTGACTTGGACATGATCGGGGAAGTTCGTAAAGTCTGGCAGTTCTTTCGTGATCGCCGCCCGGAAAGCTATGGACCGATCACCGCGCAGACCGGAGAAGCCGCGGCAGCGGACTGAAGCGGGCATTCCGCAGATTTATCGATTATTTGTGAAAACTGAAACTGATGACCACGCTAGAGCCTTCCCCTGCCAGATCCCGGATCGAATCCAGCCCTCTCTACAACCCTGACCTCGCGCCCGCTTCGGCTGACCGCCGGCACTGGGGAACGTATAACTTCGCAGCCCTGTGGATTTCGATGTCGGTGAATATCCTCACCTACATGCTGGCGGCCAGCTTGATTCAGGGTGGAATGAATTGGAAACAGGCGGTGATGACAATTTTTCTCGGCAACGTGATCGTGCTGGCGCCGATGCTGTTGAATTCCCATCCCGGCGCCAAGTACGGAGTGCCGTTCCCGGTATTGGCTCGGGCATCGTTTGGCGTGCTGGGAGCGAACCTGGCCGCGGTCCTGCGCGCCCTGGTCGCTTGCGGATGGTTTGGTATACAGACTTGGATCGGCGGTGAAGCGATCAGCACTTTGTTGGCGACTCTCGCGCCGTCATGGAAAAACTTCCCCTACGCCACCGCCGTCTGCTTTCTGCTTTTCTGGCTGATCAACCTCGCCGTTATTTTGATGGGGATCGAATACATTCGGATCCTGCAGGGGATCAGTGCACCGGTACTGTTAGCCGTGGGACTGCTGCTGCTAGGTTGGGCCTATCACGGTGCAGGAGGCTTCGGTCCGATGCTGGCCGCGCCATCACGATTTAACAGCACAAAAGATTTCCTGAAATTTCTGATTCCCGCTCTGAATGGCACCGTGGGCTTCTGGGCGACGGTCTCTTTGAATATTCCCGACTTCACCCGCTTCGCACGGAACCAGCGTGAACAGATGGTTGGCCAGGCGCTGGCATTGCCGACCACGATGACCCTCTATGCTTTTATCGGCATCGCCGTGACCTCGGCCACGGTCGTGATTTATGGAACGGCCATCTCTGATCCGGTGCAATTGCTCAGTCGCTTTCACTCTCCTGTGGCTGTCGTGATCGCGCTCATCGCGATCCTCCTGGCGACACTAAACGTCAACATCGGAGCCAACGTGGTATCGCCGGCAAATGACTTCTCCAATCTGTGGCCCCGGAAAATAAGCTTCCGCACCGGCGGCGTGATCACCTGCTTGATGGGTATCGCGCTGATGCCGTGGAAACTGCTCGCCGATTACAACACGTTCATCCTCGGCTGGCTCGGTGGCTACGCCGCTTTTCTGGGGCCAGTCGCCGGTATCATGATCTGCGATTATTTCCTGATTCGTAAATGTCTTCTGCAACTGGACGACTTATATCTTCGCGGAGGAATCTACGAGTATTTTAAAGGATTCAACTGGCGCGCCGTGGCCGCGCTTGTGCTGGGAGCGGGAACTGCACTGGTGGGCCTGGCCGTCCCGTCCGTGCGCGTTTTGTATGATTATTCGTGGTTCGTCGGCTTCGCCGTTTCCTTCCTGGCCTACTACGCCATGATGAAGTTTCAGCCACCCCCCGTGCTTCGGCCGATGCCAGTCTCGTAACCTCAGCCTTTCGTTTGCGCGGCTGCCCGGAATCCTGCCAAGACCTGGCGTTGATAAACGTCCAGCGATTCTTCCTCGTCGCCGCACATCAAATACAAGTTGAACTGAGTCACCCCCACCCTGGCCAGCTGGCGAAGCCTTGCATGATGCGCTGCAACCGGCCCAACCACACAAAAACGATCCACCACCTCGTCCGATACGAAGTTTGCGTTGTCACTGTCTACCACGCAGTGGTGCAAATAGTCGTAGCCGCCGCGGTCCTGCACGTACGAAGTGAGCGCCGGCGGCAGGTCTTCGGGCTTGTATTGCCGGATCAGATCCATCACATGGTTGGACACCAGAGCCGGAAACCAGCGCACGCGTTCGCGGGACGCGGCCAAATCATCGGAAACCCAAACCGGAGCCGCCGACATTACTTCGATCTGCTTCGGATCTCGGCCCGCAGCGCGCGCGCCTTCTTTCACGAAGCCCAGGCACCAGGAAATCAAATCAGGATCGGCAAACTGAAGAATGATCCCGTCGGCAACCCGGCCTGCCATGTGCAATACCTTGGGTCCATAGCCCGCGATCCAAACGCGCGGAGGAACTTTGGCCCACGTGAGTCGCGTTGGCTGGCCTTCATATTCGATCTCGCGGCTCGCGGTGAGATCGCGAAAAATGTTCACCGCCGTCTCCAGCTGTGACCAGCTCACCGGCTTCTTACCCAGTACGCGTCTGGAGCTGTCTCCGCGCCCAATCCCCAATTCCATCCTTCCACCTGAGATTAGATTCAGTGTGGCGAACAAGCTGGAGGTTACCGTGAGATCGCGTACCGCCGGGTTCGTCACCAAGGTGCCTAGCCGCATGCGCTGCGTGTTCGCCGCCATCAGCGTAAGCAAAGGGTAGGGGTCCATCCACAAAACGTGGGAGTCGAAAAGCCATCCGTACTCGAAACCCGCAGCCTCGGCTTGACGCGTTAAGCCCACGATGCGCTCTACCGAGATGTCCGGCTTTAGCGTAATGCCAAACTGCATGGCAAGCCCCTTTCACACTCCGGAAATATCAGGAACTGAAGTCCGGCAGTTTAGCATAGAATTCCTGTTTCATCTCAGCGGCGCGCGGAGACATCAATGGGCTTTGACACAATCATCAGTAATGCATCCGTGGTGACTGCAACCGATACCTGCGTGGCAGATGTGGCAATCGCAGATGGCAAAATCGCAGCCCTCGGCAAAGACTTTCCCCGAGAAAACGCTACCAAGGTAGTGGACGCGTCCGGTAAGTATGTTTTCCCCGGCGGCATCGATGTTCACACTCATCTGGATATGCCTTTCGGCGGAACCACGAGCGCCGACGACTTTGAAACCGGAACCCGCGCCGCTGCTTTCGGCGGAACCACTACCCTGATCGACTTCGCCATTCAATACAAGGGCCAGCCGTTGCGCAAAGCTTTCGACACCTGGATGGAGAAGGCTTCGCAGAAGGCCGTCAGTGATTATGCCTTCCATTGCATCGTTACCGACATCAGCAATGGTCAACTGCAGGAGATGAATGCCCTGGTGGGCGAAGGCGTTACCAGCTTCAAACTCTTCATGGCCTACCCCGGTGTCTTCATGCTCGACGACGCCAGCATCTTCCGAGCCCTGCAAACCAGCGCGAAGAACGGCGGGCTCATCTGCATGCACGCCGAAAACGGAAGCGCGATCGACGTAATCGTCCAACAGGCGTTGGCAGAAGGCAAGACGGGTCCGAAATATCACGCTCTCACGCGCCCCACCACGGCAGAAGCAGAAGCTGTTTCCCGCGCGATTGCGCTGTCGGAAATGGCCGGCGCCCCCATCTATATCGTCCATTTGAGTTGCAGCGAGGCTCTGGAAAAAGTCAGGGAGGCGCGTGACCGCGGCCTCCCCGTTTACGCTGAAACTTGCCCGCAATACTTGTATCTGTCGATAGAAAACTTTGACGTGCCCGACTTTGAAGGCGCGAAATATGTGTTCACCCCGCCGTTGCGCGAAAAGTGGCACCAGGAAAGACTCTGGAGCGGCCTCAAACGCGATCACCTGCAGGTCGTCTCCACCGACCACTGTCCGTTCTGTTTTAAGGAGCAGAAAGAACTCGGACGCGGTGACTTTACAAAAATCCCCAACGGGGGCCCGGGCATTGAGCACCGCATGAGCCTGATTTATTCCGGTGGCGTTGCTCAGGGACGCTTCAGCGTCAATCGATTCGTAGAACTGGTTTCGACGACTCCGGCAAAACTCTTCGGTCTGTATCCGCGCAAAGGAACGATCGCAGTCGGCAGTGACGCCGATCTAGTAATCTTTGATCCTAAACGCCAGCACACAATCAGCGCGAAGACTCACCACATGCGAGTGGACTACTCGATGTTTGAAGGCATCCAGGTGACGGGCATGCCGGACATCGTTCTTTCTCGCGGCCGCGTCGTGATCGACGGAGACCGGTTTTTAGGTCGCGCCGGACAGGGACAGTTTCTTCGGCGCTCAACTTTCTCGCAGATCAACGGGTAACTCGCGAATGTTGGCGGTCGCGCTCGGGGTCAAGCCGCCCCGAAAGCGATTCTGATAATCGACCCATTTCGCCAACCACGCGTTCCTGAGTCGTGGCACTGGCGGGTGGGCCTGAGTTTTGTGCAGCGAGATCGGCGATCAGCGCAAGCTCGGCCACCCCATCGCTGGACTGCGAAATCCGTCCTAGCTTTGGATAAGAAAATCGGTCCGTGTTACCTATCGTTCAATCCGGCGCTGGACCGCTCCTGGAACGGGCAAACGGATCAGCGGTCGTCTTTTCTCCTAGCCGCACCCACCTGCTGCCCAGCCAAGAACGCCTGAGCAGAACGCGGTCGCCTCTATGCAATGGGCTCGGCAGCGGGAGGCAGCGGCGGAGGTTCGTATGGCGGTGGCGCTCCCGCTGGAATTTGAGGCGACAGCAGAGGTGCCGGATAAAGCGCGGCGCTCAGCGCAGGGTACCGTGCGGCAAAAAAATAAATCGAATATGCGGGGAAGAACACGATGACCGGCACAGAAATCAAAGCGATCAAATATACAAAAATTGCCAGCAGAATGCTCCCTACCACTACCGCGAGCGTTATCGTATAAACATTCCAGGTAAGTCCGGCCGACTTACCGGTTAGAACCGCAAGGATGCTCAGGCCCACGGTCGGTATCGCAATCAGCACGCCCAGGATAAGACTGGCAACGCCGACCACGATCCCCGCGCCGATAGCCATCAAAATCTTCATCCCGACGTAGCCGGCGTATCCTCCTTTCTCGAATTTGATCATCGGCCACAGCCGTCGCCATCCTTCGAGCGCGCCGATATTCTCCAGAGCCATCTGGGGGACGACAAAATCTTTGGTCAGCACGAAGATCACCGTCGTGGTGAGGAAGAAAATCAACAGCACAAAGAAGAGAACAATGCCGCCCAGCGCCAACGGGAGCACATGCTGCTTTGGTTCCCTCAGCCATCCCATTGCGAAAGCCAAAGCCGCAGAAACTCCGATTAGCACAAGGAAGCAGCCCAGCGTAACCACGAGAAAGAGCAGTTGCCACAAAAAATAGCGCCATCCCGCGCCCTGCCTGCGGCTCCAACCCTGCCGTATGCGACATTCTTTCGCCAAGACGCTATCGAACAGGACGAAGCGCATCACGCTGCTTACATACATCATGATGATCCCGAATGTGAATGCGGCAACCACCAGGGCTGCGATCAGTGCGGCCACGAGCGCGGGATCAATTCCTCCCCAAGTCCCCGGAAGAGAAAGCCGCGAGCTTCCCGGATGTTGTGGAAAGTTAAAGTTAAAGTTGGACCCGTTGAACCCGCCGCCGGAGCCGAGTTCGCCCGCCAGTAGTCCGACTACTGCGAGCTTGGTCCACTGACCAAACCGGAATGGTTTGAACAATTGCTGCTTGGTGTGCTCAATGGCAAGAGGGATCGTATCAACCGGGGAAATCGGCAAAGTGCACCTCGTGATGCGAACGGCTCAGGAGCAAGTTACTGCGAATTGCGCCCCGGATCAAATCAATTTCGAAAGAAGTCTGAAGATCAGAAAATGAGGACGCTCGAACCAAGCCCAAGTCTTGCCTGGTTTATTCGTAGCGCAGCGCCTCGACCGGGTCTAGTTTCGACGCCCGCAAGGCCGGAACCATCCCGCTGATGACTCCCACCACCAGCAGCACTGCACTCGAAAGCACTACCGTCATCATCGAAATCCGCAGGTGGATATCGCCCTGCCCGGAGTCATCTTCGAACAGCGGCCCCATCATGGGGAGCGTTCCCACGGCCCACGCGATGAGATACGACAGCAGCACGCCGATCGCGCCGCCCAGTAACATGATTAACAACGTTTCCGCCAAAAACTGCAGCTTGATGTGTCGCTTCCGTGCTCCCAAAGCGCGGCGCAGGCCGATCTCGCGAATCCGTTCATCCACCGAGACCAACATGATATTCATCACACCTACGCCGCCGATCCCAAGGGTCAACGTTCCAACAAAGGCAAGCAGCACTTGCAGCCCAATCGTAAGCGCATCAATCACCGGACGGAATTCATCCCGCCCGAACATCTGGAAAGCTTTTGGGTCGGTGGGCGAAAAATTCTGCCGGGTGGCCACCGCTGCCAACACCTGTGCCATCGCCTTCTTTTCAAACTGCGGTGCCAAGGGCTCAAACAACAACACAGCCGCGTAACGCGTGTTCCACAGCTCTCCAGCCGTGGCGTAGGGAATCCACGCCGATTCATCGTCGCTGCTGAAATAGTTGCTGAGCTGAATCTTGCGCGCCATCACTCCAACCACGGTGAATCGAACTCCACCCACTTCGACCGTCTCCCCTACCGCCGGCCGCCCGCTGAACAATTGTTCCTTGAGGCGGCCGCCCAGAAAGATGACGCGCCTCCTTTCCAACTCGTCCCCGGTATCGATCCAGCGCCCTTCGGACGGTATTTCATTGCGCATCTCGCCATATTCCGGACAGACTCCTCGGACCGCCGCCGTTCCCACCATGCGGTCCCCATAAGAAATTCCAGGACGGTTCACGGTTTCCCGGCACACGTGTCTCACCAGTGGCGCAGTAGCCTTCACCATATCCACGTCGACCTGCTCGACAACAACTTTTTTCCCGGCGCGTTGGCCGCCCGGCTGCTCGCTGGTCTGCTGCGGCCAGCAAATCACCACGCTCTTGCCGAAGGCGTCAAACCCATGCACGAGAATGCTGCGAAAACTGCTGCCGTAAGCGATCAGCAGCGTGACCGTTGCAATCCCCCAAACGATTCCCAGCATGGTGAGGAAGCTGCGCGTCAGGTTTCGTTTCAGCGCGATCCAGGCTTCTAGAATGATTTCAATCAGCATTCCGCTATCCACCGGCCTCGTAGCGCAACGCCTCAATGGGATCAACCGACGCCGCTTTTCGTGCCGGATACAGGGCTGCGCCCACCGCAATCGCTCCCAGCAGACCGGCGGCGATGAGACCCGAAGTCCAGTCTGGAATCAGACCCGCAAAAAAATCCGGCATGGGTAACAAGTTCACCAGCGCGCAAAATCCGAATGCCACCCCCAGGCCGATCCCTCCGCTCAGTAATGCGATAATCAGCGCTTCGACAAAAAACTGCCTCAGGATTGTTCCTGCCGGGGCGCCGATCGCCTTGCGCACGCCAATCTCTCGCGTCCGCTCGCGCACGGCTACCAGCATCACGTTCATCACCCCAATGCCGCCCAGCAGCAATGTCACGATTCCTACCGCGCCCAAGAAATATTTCATGCCGTCGGTCATCTGCCGGAATGCTTTGGCCTCCTGCACCGTATCCCATATGGGGCACGCTTCCTTATCGTTGCGATCGTAGCGGTGCATGCGCGCCAGTGCGACCCGCACTTGGTGTTTGCAAGCTTCATGCTGTTCCACGGATTTTGGTGTCACCAGCAATTGGTCGAACGTGGTGGGCGTCCCCGGAGGCTTGTCGGGAAAGTCGCGCCGCATTGCAGAGAACGGAATAAAAACCTTGTTTACGTCCCAGCCGTCATAACTTGAATCCTGTTTTTTTTTCGCCATGACGCCAATCACGACGAACGGGAAATCATTCAAATAAACATTTTCGCCAACCGGGTTGCGCCCCGGAAACAATTGCTTGGCTGCGTCCGATCCCAGGAACGCGACGCGCCTCGCCTCGCGCATGTCGTTCCAATCGTAGAAACGGCCCAGCCCCACGTTCAGACTGCGGATCTCACTAAACTGCGGATACGATCCGGTTACCGTGAGAGACGCGTTGTTGAAGTTGCTGTGCGTTAAAACGGTCTGCTGCTCCAGTTCCGGGATAGCATATTCGCAGTCCATCCCCTCGGCCTGCACCACCGGCACATCCTGATCGTCCCAGTGGATCAGTCGCCCGGCGTGGGTTCCGCCTACCTGCAGGCTGGTGCGGCCGTGGAAGACGATCATCACATCCTTGCCCAGCGTCCGGGACTGCTCCTCCTGCCCCCTGCGCAACCCTTCGCCGGCCGCCACCATCAGCACGATCGACACAATCCCCCAGGCGATGCCAAACATCGTGAGGAACGCGCGCAGCTTGTGTGCCCACAAGGTGCGCACGACATCGACAATGAGGTCCCGCAGGGTCATGGCGCTTCTTTGATTGGACGAGACACGGCAACGAACGTAAGCCTGCCGCGCCCGCCTGGACTCACTATCTGGGATACGAATCCTTGAAGGGTTTTGTTGCAGAAAACTTCGCGCTGTCCCCGGGCGTTGTGCGGGATAAGCAGTTCTGGGCAAAGCTGCATACGGCGCCCTACTGTATTTACCCCATGGAAGAGATGTTCTTCTCCATGGTCAACAGAGGAGTACCAAATAACTCGCACTTCTGTTCATCTGTGAAATGAAAGCCAAACCTTTCATACAAGCGGATAGCCGCACCAAGAAATGGAGTGGTGCTGAGAAACATTCTGGCGCATCCTGCTTTCAGGGCCCAGTCTTCTACGTGCTGCAGGAGCGCAGATCCTGTCCCAGAGCCGCGCGCCGCCGGCAAAACGGCCATGCCACGTAGGTAGGCTGAGGCGCCTGTTACCACGATCGCTACCGTGCCCAGTGCCACCCCTTCATGAAGCGCCAGCCAAACCGGTCCTTCCCGCATGCGCGCGAGAACCTGCTCGGCGCGCGGTGTCGTCGCAGCGAAGCCGCCATCGCTGTAAAGGGGTTTAAATTCAGCGAACGATTCATGCAGCACCCGGGCAACTACAGCCGCATCCTCCGGCCCGGCGCGGCGAATCTCAAGCTGCGCAACCAACGGCATCTCTCCGCGCTCTCCGGGCACCGGGTCCGAGCCCTCCGCAGTTCAAGCTTTGACTGCCGTCGCTCCCGCCACTTCCATCCACTCGTCAAACTGTCCTAGCGCCAGCTCGCACTGCGCCCGATGCCGCTGTTTGCGATCGCGAATCTTTTTCTCCAGAGCAGGCAGGAGATCAAAGGTAATGTTGGCGGGCTGGAAGTTCTTGGCCTCTGCATGGGCGACGTAATGCGTTAGAGATCCGAACGCCGAAGCCCGCGGCGGCGCCACCGGCTGAACTCCGTGCACCAAGTCCGCCGCGAATATTCCCGCCATCAGCCCGGTTGCAATCGACTCCACGTAGCCCTCAACGCCGCAAATCTGTCCGGCAAATAAAACCCACGGATGTGCTTTCATCTGCAGCGTTTCGCCGAGCAGCGCCGGGCTGTTGATGTATGTATTGCGATGAATCTGGCCATAGCGCAGAAACCGCGCGCCCTCCAGCCCCGGAATCATGCGCAGCACGCGCGCCTGTTCTCCGAATTTCAAATGATTCTGAAATCCTACAAGGTTGAAGGAATCCGCTCGCAGATTCTCCTGGCGCAGCTGCACCACCGCGTACGGCATTCGTCCCGTACGTGGATCCTTCAGCCCGACCGGCTTCATTGGACCAAAGCGCAGCGTATCCCGGCCGCGCCGCGCAATCTCTTCAATCGGCAAACAACTCTCAAAGTAATTCAATTTCTCCCAATCGCGTTCCTCCACAGACTGCGCCGCCAGCAACGCATCGTAAAACAAATCGTATTCGTCCCGCGTCATTGGACAGTTGATATAGTCAGCCGAGCCTTTGTCGTACCTGGCCGCCATATATACCCGCGACATGTCAATCGAATCTGCCTCCACAATCGGGCTAATCGAGTCGTAAAAATATAAGGAAGGAGCGGGTGGGGCGGGCTCCTGAGGGGGCGGACGATTCGCCGGCTGAGGTTTCGACGGCTCGTCAAATGCGCTTAACCGCACAATTTCTCCGGTCAGAGCGTCCGAGGTCAAAGGCCCGCTAGCGATGATGGTGACCCCGTGGTCCGATTCTTCGATCCGCGTCACTTCTTCCCGCCGCAGGGTAATTTTCGGTTCACGCGAAATCGCCTCCGTCACTCTTGCGGCAAATGTGACTCGATCCACCGCCAGCGCATGTCCCGCCGGAACCGCACACTGACGGGCAATATCGAGCAGGAGCGATCCCGCTCGCCGCATCTCTTCCTTCAGCAGCCAAGGCGCCGTATTCTCAGAATCTGATTTCAGCGAGTTCGAACATACGAGTTCCGCGAAATCCGCCGTCTGGTGCGCCGGCGTCGAACGCGCCGGCCGCATCTCAAACAATTCAACTTCCACGCCACGATTGGCACACTGCCACGCCGCTTCCGATCCAGCCAATCCTGCTCCGATAATCCTGACTCTGGGCATGGTTTACCGACTACTTCGAGTGGCCGGGCAATTTGCGGGGCTCATGAATTCTCTGATTTCGTTCGAGCATTTCTACGAACTGACGAATCTTCGCAGCCCGAGTTGCAGCTTTCTTCGCGGTCTGAATCCGAAACAGCACCGCGTATCGGTTCGCTCGGTCGAGCGACTGGAAAAACTCCCGGGCCCTTGGACTCGCATCCAGCGCCGCCTGCAGATCGGTTGGCACTTCGGCCGACCGGGGCGAATCATAGGCGGACTCCCAACTCCCGTTTTCCTTCGCTGCCTCTATGGCTTTCAAGCCCGCGGACTTCATCTGGTCCTGCGCGATTAAGGCAAGCGCCTTTTCCCGATTTATCTTCGACCAAATACTTCTCGCCGATCGGGGAAGGAACCGCTGCAGCCAGGCTTGCTCGCTTTCAGCCTTCTTCTGGCCATCGATCCAGCCGTAGCAAAGGGCGACTTCCAACGCTTCGCTGTATGAAACCGACTTCAGTCCTGAACCTTTCTTCGCCAGCCGCAACCATAAGCCATTGGATTTGAGATGATTCTTTTCCAGCCACTCCTGCCAGGCGCCCTGGCCGGGAAATAACCGCACGGCTTCGGCAGTTGTCTTTTTGGCGCTCTGCACCTTCACCACGTCATAGTACGCCAGTCACTTCGCTCTGGGATTCGTCACCTCCGCGATTCATCTATCATGAAGGAATCTTGAACCTGGAGGATTCGATGGCACGCATCACCCTTATCGCTCAGGAGTCCGCGTCTCCGGAAGTGCGCGAAATTTACGACACCACGCTCCGTGGCAAGCCCGGTAATGTGCAGAAAGCCCTCGCCCATCGCCCCGAGATGCTTAAGAGTTTTCTCCCCTTCTATGCCACGGTTGGAAGATCCCTGGACCGCAAGTTGTATGAAATGATCTATCTCCGAGTCTCCCTCATCAACCGATGCCGCTATTGCACCCAGCACCACCTCGCATCGTCGAAACGTGCCGGTCTGACGGCTGAAGATTGGACGGCGCTCAAGACCGGTAACTATTCGCGATACAGTGAAAAAGAGCGCGCGGCGCTAACTTACATCGAGAGACTAACCCGCGCTCCGCAAGAAATCGCGGAAACAGACTTCGATGAGCTGAAGAAGCATTTCTCCGATCCCGAGATCGTCGATGTCCACATGCTGGCCGGACTTGCCAATCTGACCAACCGCTTCACCGATCCACTGGGATTGGAACTGGAATTTCCGGAGGAGAAAATTTAAGTCGCAGTCCACCGCCTTCAGGACATCACACGGATAAGCCAAGTTCTGCTTCCGCACATCCGTCTCGACCCGGAAATCCGCAATCAAAGAATTTCCCGCGCATTTCCTACGCGTCGTGTCACTCGCTCGCGATCCAGATATTCCAGCAGAGGAATTGCATACTTGCGGCTCACTCCGGTCAGCTCCTTGAACTTGCCGACGTCGACGGTTGCCGATTTCGCCTTGTACGCCAGCAGTTGCCGCCGCAACTCCTCGAGTGCGCTACGATGAAACACCAGCTCGTCTGAAACCTTGACCAAGACCTTGTCCCGCAACAGGAGGGTCACAATTTTCTGCGCCCGCACCTTGTCGATCTTCAGTCCGGCGATTACCTCATGAAGCGCCGGAACTTTCAGTCCCGCCGAGGCGAATGCGTCCTCAATCTTTTTCTTCGATTCCGACTCCTCATCCTTCATCACCACGCCGTGACCAGGTAAGCGCACTACGTCACCCACAATTTCAATCTTTTTCTCCCGCACAAGCATTTCGAGGGTTACTTCGAACACTTCGGCTGAGGCTCTCGCCCGCTCGCGTAGTTCCTGTTTCTGGATCCCGCTGACGAGAGGGTTCTTTTTCTGAAAGTCTTCGACCGTAGCTGCGATGTCGAGCTTCAGCGCCTCCAGCGCGGGAAAATGCAGGAGCAGTTCTCCAGCCCGCGCCACGCGCCCCGCCTTGCCTGCCTCGGTGAGTTGAGCCTCAATAAAGTTCCTCGTCCAGCCGGTTTCCGCCGTCAGTTGCGATATCGAAATGCCGTTATGATTCCGTCTTGCAACCCGTGCCGCCAGAATTGCTGTCGCCTTGCCCTCCGCCGATGTTTCCAAGAACTCGCCGTGCTCCGGCATACGGGCAATCGGCGCCGCGTCCAAAACAACCCCACCGCCGATAGTCACTACCGGCGAAAACTGCCGGAGAATGAACCGGTCTCCCGGCAACAGCAGAGCCGGTTCGGTCAGCTTCAACCGCGCAAACGCCTTGTCACCGGGCGCGAGCTCCCTCTTCCCGTAGAGAACCACCTCCGCCACCGTCTCCATGGTGTAACAGTGAAGATGCACCCGTGCTCGATTTTTCAGCGGCCGCGTCGCCGAAGCCAGCAGGCGCAGCGAAACATCCGCCCGCCGCGTTTTCTCCAAGGTGGCGGGAGGTACCAGCGTCATCCCTCGCGACAATTCCTCCGTGCTGGCGCCCACCAGATTTAGCGCGGTTCGTTGCCCGGCAGTGGCCGCGTCTGCAAAATCTCCATGCACCTGCACGCCGCGCACCCGCACGCGCCTCTCGGTCGGGAAAACTTCCAGCTCGTTGTCCCGGAGAATCGTCCCTGCTACCAGAGTTCCGGTAACTACCGTCCCGAACCCCTTCATGGTGAAGACCCGGTCAATCGGCAGGCGAGCGATGGCACGCCCATCCCGCGGCTGCACCTCGGCAGCGGCCATAACCATGGCGTGCTTGAGTTCCTCCAGCCCTGCACCTGTCAAAGAACTCACCGCGAGGATGGGGGATTGCGCCGAATCCAGGAATGTTCCGCGTAGAAACTCTTCCACCTCCAGTCGCACCACGTCCAGCGTCTCCCCATCCACCGCATCGGATTTCGTCAGGACCGTAATCCCGCGCCGCACGCCAAGCAGTTGCAGAATGTCGAAATGCTCCCGCGTTTGTGGTTTGATGGCCTCATCCGCCGCAATCACCAGCAGCACTAAATCGATCCCGCCCACGCCCGCCAGCATGTTGCGAACAAAGCGCTCGTGCCCGGGCACGTCGACAAATCCCAACCGCAGCATTTCGCCGTTGGGTGCGGGCAAGTTCATGTGCGCGAATCCGAGATCGATGGTGATTCCGCGACGTTTCTCTTCCTCGAGCCTGTCGGCGTCGATCCCGGTCAAGGCCTTTACTAAAGCGGTTTTACCGTGATCGATATGCCCAGCCGTGCCTACAATCATCGACTTCATCTGGCTGGCATCTTACCGGAAATCCGGGAAGTGACGATTCAAACAAATGGTGATTACGGCCCTACCCAGCCTCCCCGCTAAGTGCGACAATAGTGTTTCCACATGCCTGCCTCCATAACTTCTGCCTTTTCTGCGGAGACCCTGCGGCAGCACGGCCTCACCTCCGCCGAGTACGAAAAGATCAAGCAGCTTCTCGGGCAACGGGAGCCCACGCTCACCGAGCTGGGCATCTTCAGCGTGATGTGGAGCGAGCATTGTTCCTACAAATCGTCGCGCGTCCACTTGAAGCGTCTGCCTACCCGCAGCAAGCGCGTGCTGCAAGGACCGGGGGAAAATGCCGGGATCATCGACATCGGCGACGGCTGGGCCTGCGCCTTTAAGATCGAATCGCATAATCACCCTTCCTTCATCGAGCCGTTTCAAGGTGCAACCACCGGCGTAGGCGGAATTCTGCGCGACATTTTCACCATGGGCGCCAGACCAGTCGCAATCATGGATTCGCTGCGCTTCGGACCGATCACCGGTGGTGTAGCAACGGCCGCCCTCGGCGGTTCGGCCGAGCCGAGCTCGGACCAAAAACAGATCCACAAAAATCACTCCGTCCTCGAAGGCGTGGTCAGCGGAGTCGCGTCCTATGGCAATTGCTTCGGCGTGCCTAACCTTGGCGGCGAAACCAAGTTCGAACCCTGCTACTCCGGCAATCCGCTGGTGAATGCGTTCGCCATGGGCCTGGTGCGTAAAGATGAAATTTTCTACGCGCGCGCCGCTGGCGAAGGCAATCCGGTGATCTACGTGGGCGCCAAGACCGGACGCGACGGCATCCACGGCGCGACCATGGCAAGTGAGGAATTCAGCGAAGCCTCCGAGGCCAAGCGCCCAAATGTGCAAGTCGGCGATCCGTTTCTTGAGAAACTGCTGCTTGAGGCCTGCCTCGAAGCTATGCAGACTGGAGCGATCGTCGGCAT
>Ga0209330_1000154_pt1 | contig 33661 bp, 31 predicted proteins | sample JacPinW_OM2H0_O3_FD_187969 | JGI IMG/M metagenome (GOLD analysis project Ga0209330, IMG submission 187969) | Forest soil microbial communities from Algoma, Ontario, Canada - Jack Pine, Ontario site 1_JW_OM2H0_O3 (SPAdes) (version 2) | ecosystem: Environmental > Terrestrial > Soil > Boreal... | reverse complement strand
GTGATCTGCTCTCTTCAGGCCTGGGCGTGCAGGGCATGCTCTGGTCCACCAGCCCGGCCTGCACGGAGTTAGAAACTCATGTGCTCGACTGGCTCGCAGCGATGCTCGGATTGCCGGAGAAATTTCTATCATCCAGCGCCGGCGGGGGAGTGATTCAAGATACTGCCTCGAGCGCCGCTTTGTGCGCGCTGTTGGCCGCCCGCGAACGCGCTACTGATTACGCCAGCAATCAAAAAGGATGTGACGGACGCGTCGTGGCTTACGCCTCCACGCAAACTCATTCGTCATTGCAGAAAGCCGCGATGATCGCAGGCATTGGCGTCGACAATCTTCGTCTGATTGAAGTGGACGAAACTTTCGCCATGCGTCCCGATGCTCTCGCGCGGCAGATTGAAGCAGACAAGCGAGCCAGCCTCGTTCCCTGCTTTGTCTGTGCGACGGTCGGTACAACGTCGTCGAATGCGATGGACCCTGTTGCAGAAATTGCCCAAGTCTGCCGTCAGCATGATCTCTGGCTGCACGTGGATGCAGCCATGGCGGGGAGTGCAGCACTCTGTCCTGAATTTCGCCATCTTCAAAACGGAGTCGAACTGGCGGACAGCTACAACTTCAATCCGCACAAATGGATGTTCACCAACTTCGACTGCAGTTGTTTCTGGGTTGCTGACCGCAAAGCGCTCATTCAGACACTAAGCATCCTGCCCGAATACCTGCGCAACCAGGCCTCCGAATCCGGCGCGGTGATCGACTACCGCGATTGGCACATTCAACTGGGTCGGCGTTTTCGCTCGCTCAAATTGTGGTTTGTGATCCGACACTACGGCGTGGAAGGCCTGCAGCACCATATTCGCCGTCACGTGGAACTGGGGCAGCAGTTCGCCAAGTGGGTGCACGACGACCAAGATTTTGAACTGGCTGCTCCGGCCCCGTTGAACCTGGTGTGCTTCCGTCACAAGGGCGGAGACGCGGCCAATCAGACCATCATGGATCACCTCAATCGCAGCGGTGATCTCTTCCTGACGCATACCAAGCTAAACGGAAAGCTGACTTTGCGGCTGTGCGTCGGCCAGACCAACACCGAAGCAAGGCATGTGGAGAGCGCTTGGAACCGGATTCGCCAGGAAGCGGACAAACTTGTCGCAATCACCTGAGTCGGCCACGTGAAGTTAAGCGCGCCTTCGGATTCCGCTAAAGTAGAGTATGCGAAATATCCTCGGCCAGCGCCCGCTGCGCTTCGTCTTCGCCGCCAACGTGATTTCCATGTTGGGCAGCGGGATGAACTCGGCCGCGGTCGCCTGGTACATCCTCGAAGCCACGCATTCGGAAATGGCCCTCGGCACCTTCGCCGTTCTGCAGACGATTCCTGCCATGCTGATGCTTCCCTTCACCGGCGTCATTATTGACCGAGAAGATCGCCGCCGCCTGGTCATGTGGCTCGATGCGCTGCGTGCCATCATCATTTTGAGCGTGGGCATCCTCGCGTTTCGCGATCGTGTGCAAGTCTGGCAACTTTACTTGATGAATACTCTCGTCGCCGCGGGTTTCTGGATGTTCTGGCCGACCATCACCGCACTGATCCAGGAACTCACGCCCGAAGGTCAATTCGTGCAATCCAATACTTTTCTTCTGGCTGGCGTGCAAGGAGGATGGCTCATCGCCGGCTCTCTGGTCGGCTTCATGTACAACCACATCGGTCTAGGCGGCGTGCTCCTGATTGACGTTTCCACCTATGTGGTGTCGTTCTTATGCTATTTCGCCGTGCGCAAAGGACGTCATGTTGTGCTGCGCCCGACCGAATTGCGTGCCGACATCCTGGCCGCAGAAACCCAGTTCCAGCGCTTCTGGCGCGAGATGCGCGAGGGCCTGCACTTTCTTCGCGACCATCGCGCCGTCATCCTGCTCGGCATCAGTTGGGCGCTGTTTCTTGGCGCCATGATCACCGGAGTTGTCGTCACTCCATCATTGAGCGAGCGTATTTTTCATGCCGGCGCCGTCGGCTACGGATGGCTCAACGCGGGATGGGGTAGCGGCGCGTTTCTCAGCGCGCTGTATGCTCCAGCTATAATCGCGAGCCTGGGCGGCCGCCGTTCGGTTGCCTTTTCCATGGCGCTCATAGCCGCGTGCGTAGTGTGCGCCCCGGTGTCGCGATGGCTGGCGGCCGCGGTATTGCTGTACGCAGTGATGGGCTCGGCGCGCGGCATCGGAGGTATAGCCATGAATACCAGCCTGATGGAAATGGTTCCAAACCATCTGATGGGACGCGTGCAGAACACTTTTTATTTTTTCGGGACTTTCCTGCAGCTCGTGCTGGCGCTCGCAGTTGGCGCCGTCGCACACAGGATCAGTCTGGTTGCGGCATTCGCTATTCTCGCCTGTGTTTACGGATTGTCATTTGTGACTGCGAGTTGGCCGATCGGCACGGTTGCGGCGGAAGAAGTCAGCGCGCTGGACTGAACTCTGTCCCCCACGGAGACAAACAGAACAAACTTTCAATCGCCGCTTGAATGGCGGAGATGTTTTCCTCTGCCTCCCACTGGCTCGGTAGTAAATTCACGCGCTTGGCTGTTATTCTTTCCCATTCCCATTCCAAGGAGTATTCATGTCTGGAGATCTACAGGGCCGTAACGCGGTGGTTTTCGGAGTGGCCAATAAGCGTTCGATCGCCTGGTCCATCGCTCAGGGATTGCACGCCGCGGGGATGAAGCTGGCAATCACTTACCAGAACGAACGTCTAGAGCAGGAAGCGAAGGATCTCATTCTGTCTCTGTCCGGCGCCCAAGGCTTCATGTGCGACGTCAGCAAAGACGAAGAGATCGACCGCCTCTTCGCGACGCTGAAGGAACGCTACGGCAAGCTGCAAACGCTGGTGCATTCAGTCGCCTACGCTCCCGCCGACGAACTCAAGGGAGACTTCGTCAACACCACGCGCGAAGGCTTCCGCATTGCGATGGATGTAAGCGTGTACTCGCTGGTCGCGGTCGCCCGGGCTGCCGCCCCGCTGATGGAAGACGGCGGATCGATAATCACGATGACTTACTTTGCGTCCGAAAGGGTCGTGCCACGCTATAACGTGATGGCTGTCGCCAAGGCTGGCCTGGAATGTTCGGTCCGCTATCTCGCCTATGAATTGGGTAAGAAAAAGATTCGGGTGAACGCTATCTCCGCGGGGCCGATTAAAACTCTCGCCGCGCGGGGCATCGCCGGCTTCAGCGACATGTTAAAAGGCCACGAAGAACGCGCCCCACTGGGCCGCCGTGTGGAAGTCGAAGAAGTCGGTTCCACCGGGGTCTTCCTCGCCTCAGACGCCAGCAGCGGAATCACCGGCGAGGTCATCTATGTGGACTGTGGTTACAACATTATGGGCTTTTGATGTCGCTTCTCAGTTCGCCGCGCCATCACCTCAGGCCTCAATCGTGGGATAATAAACGCGATGAGGACGAACCGCCTGATGCTCGCATTGTTTTCCGCGGCTATCCTTTTCTCGATGGTGCGCGAATGGAGCGCCCCAGTGTCTTGCGCGCGAGGAATCCTCATCGTCGCTGCAACGTCGCCGGCACGTTAACTGACAATCCGAATCTGCCGCCGGTTTTCCCCGTCCGGCTCCAAAGAAATTTCCATATCCCGCTCCCGCTGCAGACGCGCGAATTTCTCGCCCCACTCGATGAGCAAAACGCTTCGCTCAGAACGCAGATCATCGAGCCCCAGCGTTTCCAATTCGCGCGGCGTGTCGACCCGATAAAGATCGATGTGATATAGATCGGCGCGCGGTCCGCGATACTCGTGGACCAGCGTAAAGGTGGGGCTGGTTACGTCTTCTTCCGCGGCGGCCTCAAACGCTGCCGCGATTCCCTTCACCAGCGTGGTTTTTCCGGCCCCCAGATCGCCGCGCAGCAGTACGAGCTTCGGAGGAGCCAGCAACTCTGCCAGCGTGCGCCCGAATGCGATCGTTTCCTCCGCCGAGTTCGTGGTGATGTCCCGCCTCACCTGCCCAAGAGCCCCCGAATCCCGCCCGCGCGAATTCTTCTGAATCACGATCAGTATAGCGGGGACCTCTGCGCCTGGCGCGGCGTCACAACCGAAAAGCGACTAGATGGTCTTCGGCACTACGAACACGGACGACTTCAATCCCAGCAGACTTCGGTCAGCCGCGTGATCGACCGAGGTGCGCAAGCGGCGATGATCGTCATCTTCGAACGCGACAAAACGGAAGGGCTGGAGCACGCCAGTCGTCGTCTTGCGCATAGGGCTGAGGACTTCAGCCATTCCGTGGACCGGTCCGGATTGCGTCTGAAACGCGAGTTCAACGAATGAACCGCTGCCCAGAGGATGCTGCAATTGCAGCAATCCACCGGTGACGGAAATGCTTTGGAGTTTGGCTTTCGTACGCCGGCCATCTTCTAAGCGGATCACAGCCAGGACGGAATCGCCTAGCTGGACCCGGGCCGCGCGCCTGGAGGGATGCGGTTGGGGGAAATGGGTCATAAAGATGAATGTACTATCGCACCGCTTTCAGCCGGGTAACAGATTACGGAAGCAGATGGCCGGATTCCTGCGCTGCCACGCGTCCCGGCAGCTCCAAGTATTTGCCACCCCATGACTTAGAACGCTGTTTACTATTGGTACAATGTCCCGTCAGCTCGCCATTGGATCTTGACAACTGCGCAACACTATCTTCTGTGGGGTACCGTAAATGCCTTGCTTTTCATCCCTCGCCTGTTTCGGGTTGATTCTCTTACTCTCAATCTCACGTCTTCAAGGCCAGAGCACACCGTCGAAGAATTCGATTCCCCTCCGCGTTGGCATCGTTGGCCTGGTCCACGGACACGTCCAGGGATTCTTCGACAATTCCCTCCACCGTCCGGAGATTGAAATCGTGGGCATTGCTGAATCAGACGCATCTGTCTCGTCCTACTATGCGACACGGTATAACCTCGACCGCAACATTCTCTTCGCCGATCTGGACGCAATGCTCGAGCGCACTCGCCCCCAAGCCGTGCTGGTTTATACGGATACTTACGATCATCGCCGCGTAGTGGAGAACTGCGCCCGGCACGGCGTCCACGTCATGATGGAAAAACCTCTGGCGGTCAGCTTAGAAGACGCGCTCGCCATCGAAAAGGCGGCTCACCTCGGTAAGATTCAGGTTCTGGTGAACTACGAGACGACTTGGTATCCCAGCAACCGCGCTGCCTACGACCTTGTACACGAGAAGGCGCTCGGTGAGGTGCGCAAGGTTGTGGTTCACGACGGTCACAAGGGACCGAAGGAAATCGACGTCCGTCCTGAGTTTCTGAGTTGGCTCACGGATCCAAAATTGAACGGCGGAGGAGCCCTGTTCGACTTCGGCTGCTACGGCGCCGATCTGATGACCTGGCTGATGGATGGCCAACGTCCGGAAACAGTGACTGCTGTTACACAACACATCAAGCCCGACATTTATCCGCGAGTCGACGACGAAGCAACCATCATCCTGACATATCCCAAAGCGCAGGCCATCGTGCAAGCTTCCTGGAACTGGCCATTCGATCGCAAAGACATGGAGGTGTACGGACAGACAGGATATGTAATCACAGTGAAGCGGGATGACTTTCGCATTCGCCGTGCTGGCGGGCAGGAAGAGCAGATCGCAGCAAAAGCGATTTCAGCCCCTTACGATAATTCGCTGTCGCTTCTGAGGGCAGTGATAGTCGACGGAATGAAACCAGACGGATTGTCATCGCTTGAAACCAATCTCACAGTCACGGAAATTCTTGACGCAGCCCGGCGTTCCGCAGCTTCGGGAAAGACTATTCGCTTGCCCGCTTCGAGATGAGCGTGGGGCAGCTTAGCCGCCCCAGCACACCAATTTCTCTTTTATGGCATTCTGCGTCCGCCGAAATGCCTCCGGTAGCCCGCGGAGCAAATCCGTCGCCACCAACGAATATTCGCCGACACTCTCGCGCATCACATCGCCCGCAAGGCCGTGCAGATGTACCGCGGCGAGCACGGCCATGAAAGCGTTCTTGCCGTGTTGAGCAAGCATCCCCGCAACCATACCCGTGAGAATGTCTCCCGTACCCCCGGTGGCCATTCCAGGATTGCCCGTAGTGTTGGCCCAAGCTTCGCCGTCGGGCCGCACCACCAGAGTGCGATGCCCTTTGAGGACCACGATCAATTGGTGTTCGCGTGCGAACTTCCGCGCCACTCCCGGCCGATCTTTCTGTACGTCAGCAACGCTCGATCCCGTCAGCCGTGCCATCTCTCCCGGGTGCGGAGTGATCACCACGGTCCGGTCCTTGCCATTCAGTTCATCGCTGCGCCCCTCAAACGCATTCAAGGCATCGGCGTCCACCACCATTGGAATTTGAAGGCTCGCAACCATACTCCGCACCAGGTCTGAAGTCTGCGGATTCCGTGAAATCCCGGGACCAACCGCGAGCACGGTCAGGCCTTTCGCCAGCTCGTTCAGCCGCTGCCGGGCATTTGGCGAGATGGTCCCGGCATCGGTCTCTGGCAACGGCTCAGTCATTAACTCCGGATGAAATCCTGCCACAGTTCCGAGTACGGATTTTGACGTCGCCACCGTCGAAAGACCTGCCCCAGCGCGCAACGCGGCCATCCCTGCCATGGCTGCGGCCCCAGCTTTGCCGAGCGATCCTCCGACCACGAGCACGTGTCCGTAGCTTCCTTTATTCGATTCTGCCGGGCGCGGTCCGATCAACGGCGCAATGTCGTGCGCCGTAATCACATTCGTTTGTAGCGAGGAAATGATCGCCTCGCCGGGCGAGCCGATGCCCCCCACAGAGGTCGCGCCTGAGGTTAACGGGCTGAATACGTGCGCTGGACGCGGCGCCGTGAAAGTGACGATGGCGTCAGCTCGGGCAATCGTTCCGGATTGCGCACCCGTCGTGTCGGCATCTGCGCCGGAAGGAATGTCCACCGCGATCACGGGAACCTGACTTGCATTCATAATCGCGATCGCCTCGGCATAGAGCTCGCTCACCGGGGGCTTGAAACCCGTGCCCAGCAACGCATCGAGATACAAGTCCGCCCGCAATGAGAGCTGCACAAGGTCACTCCGCAGCTCTTCGACGGAATGCACGACGATGGCTGCGGCTGGCAACTTGCGAAACATGACCGCAGCATCACCTCGCAGATCGTTCGGGTCCGCCAGCACTATCACCTCAACCTGCTTCCCCTGTTCACGCAATCGCCGCGCCGCCACGAATCCATCGCCGCCATTATTTCCCTTGCCGCAAAAAACCACGATGCGCACCGCCGAGGGGTAATGCGAGAGCACATAATCCGAGACGGTTGCGCCCGCATTTTCCATCAGCGTAAGCGAAGGCACGCTGAAGCGCTCGCTGCTAGCGCGATCAATCGCTCGCATTTCCGACGCGCTGACAATTTTCATGATTGGATTGCCTTCATTCTCCTCATTCATCCATCGCCGGACTAAAAAACAAAAAGACCCTCCGCGCAGTGCGGAGGGGCCCGATGTAGTGAGAGGATGTTGCTAGCTCCTCGGCCTGGCACCCGGCTGCAGCGCCTGCACCCGGCTGTGCTTCACGCTGTAGGTGAAGTACACGACCAGTCCAATGGCCAGCCAGACCACCAGCCGGATCCAGTTCCAGATTCCCAACTTGTACATCATATAACCGTTCGAGATCACGCCGAGGATCGGAATCAGCGGCACCCATGGCGTGCGGAAGGGACGCGGCTGGCTGGGATTGGTATAGCGCAGCACCATCACCGAGATCGACACAATCACAAACGCCAGCAGCGTGCCGATGTTCACCATCCTTCCGATATCGTCGATGGGAGTCAGGCTGCCCACAACTGCAGCTAAAAGACCTACAAGGATGGTGTTCTTCCAGGGAGTGCGGAACTTGGGGTGAACAGCCGCGAAGAACTTCTTGGGCAGCAGCCCATCACTGGCCATTGAATACAGCACGCGCGTCTGGCCCAACAACATGACCAGCATTACGCTGGTCAGCCCCGCCAGTGCGCCCAGCGTGATGATGTGAGAGGCAGTCGTTAAACCCCGATCCAGAAATGCGCGGGCGACCGGCGCTTCGATGTTGATCTGCTGCCAGTGCACCATGCCGGTGAGAACCCCGGCGACTGCGATGTAAAGCACCGTACACACCGCCAGCGATGCAATCATGCCGATCGGCAAATCCCGCTGCGGATTCTTGGCCTCCTGCGCCGTAGTCGAAACCGCATCGAAGCCAATGTAGGCAAAGAATATGTAGGCTGCGCCCGCTCCGATTCCGGCAATGCCATTGGGTGCGAACGAGTGCCAATCGGTGCCCCAATTGCTGGTGTTGATGTAGCGAGCGCCCAGCGCAATAACAAACAGCACCACCGAAACCTTAACGACGACGATTCCAGTATTAAAACGCGCGCTCTCTTTGATCCCGACCACAAGAATCGCCGTGATGATGAGGGCGATGATGAAAGCCGGAAGGTTTAGGCCAACCTCGTAGCCAAAAATGTGCGGCGCTCCCAGCAGGTCATGCGCGCGCAGCAACAATTCCGGGGACTGTGTGCTTATGATGGCGCTCACTTTATCGAGAAATGATTGCGAGCCCGGTATCAGGGAAGCATCCGCCGCTTGAGCCATCTGGCGCGCAATAATATTTTCGGCGGTCTTCAAAGCTGTCCAGTGGTCATAGGCCAGCCACAACGGCATGCGGATGTGAAAGATTTTCAGCAGTTCGATGAAGTGATTCGACCAGCCGGAAGACACCGCGCTGGCACCCATGGCATATTCAAGGGTGAGATCCCAGCCGATGATCCAGGCCAGCAACTCGCCGAGCGTGGCGTAAGCGTAGGTGTAAGCGCTGCCTGCCAGCGGAATCATGGCCGCAAATTCCGCGTAGCACAAGCCGGCGAACGCGCATCCCAAGCCTGACAGCACGAATGACAAGGTGAGTCCTGGACCGGCATATTGCGCGCCCAACCCCACCATTACGAAGATTCCCGCCCCGATAATCGCACCTACGCCGAGCGCAGTGAGTTGAAAAACTCCCAGCGTGCGCTTGAGGCTATGTTCGCCCGTCTCGCGAGCCTCTTCCATCAGCAGGTTCAGCGGCTTGGTCGCAAACAGATTTGCCATTCGTCTGGTTTTTCCTTGGCTGGCCACACCTATGCTCATATTGCCTCCGCGCTTTTTGCCCACGCGTAATATACCGGGATGCCCAGCAATACCACAATCAGCCCCGGCCACGTGAACTGGGGTTTGTAGCGCAATAGTACGACATCGATGAATGAAGCCATCGCAATATAAATCGCGGGCAGCACGGGATAACCCACTGCGCGGTAGGGTCTTTGAGCATCCGGACGTGTCCGCCGCAACACAAACAACCCCACAATCGTCAACATATAGAAGAACAGCGCGGCAAAAATAATGTAATCCAGAAGCTGCCCGTAGCTCCCCGAAACGCAAAGCAGGCACGCCCAGACCATCTGCACCATCAGCGAAACTGCGGGCGTCTTGTAGGTAGGATGCAATTTCGCGACGCTCTTGAAAAACAAACCATCTTTCGCCATGGCATAGTAGACGCGCGCACCGGAGAGAATCAGGCCATTGTTACAGCCGAAACTGGAAATTAGAATCGCTCCTGCCATCAAGAGGCCGCCCACGGCGCCGAACATCTGTGTCATCACCGCGGTACCAACACGATCTTCCGCGGCAAACTTGATGCCTCGCCCCAGAATCGATGCCGCGCCCGCCGTCCCGTCCAGCGGCAGGGCTAGCAAATAGATGAAATTGCACGCGATATAAAGTGCGATCACAACACCGGTTCCCAGCGCCAGCGAAATCGGCAAGTTGCGGCTGGGATTTTTGACCTCACCTGCGGTGAACGTCACGTTATTCCACGCATCGGCGGAAAATAGCGAACCTACCTGCGCTACCGCCAGAATGGTCAGCGTGCCGACCATCACAACCGGTCCGCCAACTCCTACCTGCACTGCGTGCTGCGCGCCCAGGCTCGCGTTCCGCCAGAGATGTCCACTAAAGTTAGCGGCTAGAGCCTGATGGTTTCGCCCCAGCGCCAATCCGAACAAGGCCAGACCCAGCAGAGCCGAGACCTTTGCCGCGGTAAACACATTCTGGATGAGAGCTCCAGTTTTCAATCCGAAGATATTTACAACCGAGAGAAAGACAACGAGCAGGATGGCAATCAGATTCTGCGTATTGATTCCAACGTCCATGTTGCCAAGAACCATGGGCCCGAGTCGAATCGGAGGAACCTTCCAGAGATGCAGAATCCAGTTGGAGGAAGAAATAGCAGGGAAAAAAACTCCCAGGAACTTGCCGAAAGCCACGCCTACTGCGGCGATCGTGCCCGTCTGAATTACCAGGAACAACGTCCAACCGTAAAGGAAGCCCCATAGCGGCCCCAGGGCTTCGCGAAGATAGACATACTGGCCGCCGGCTCGCGGCATCATGGCCGCCAGTTCGCCATAACTGAGAGCGGCGACGATGGTCATGAATCCCGCGACTGCCCAAGCGCCGATCAGCAATGCTGGAGAATCGACTTCGCGGGCAATCTCCGCCGAAACAATGAAAATGCCCGAGCCGATCATCGACCCCATGACCAGCATGGTGGCGCTGGTCAGGCCCAGGCCCTTGACCAACTCCTTATCCTGATGGCTGTGAATTTCCCAGTCGCTTGCTGAAGCCGGCCGCGTTGTCGGTGTACTCAGGATCCCTCCTAAGCCTAGTCGCACCGGAGCCTTATGGCGCCAGCGCCCCGCCGGCTGTCGCGAGAGGCGTTTTGCCCTCGCCCGCCGGAACGATTATCGAAGCCTCACGACTTTACCTCAAGATGCTGAAAAATTCCTCTGCTGATTTCCGCGGCTCCCGTAACAGATCAGATATCACCGCCACGGAATCGGCCCCGGCTTCAATCACCGAGGCCGCATTGGCACGGCTGATCCCCCCTATGGCGACCAGAGGTTTCCGGGTCAACTCCCGCGCCTGGCGGACGCCTTCAAGGCCTACGACCGGATCAGGCTTGGCTTTGCTGGAAGTGGAAAAGACGGGTCCAATGGCGAGGTAGTCCGCGGAGTCTCGGTCAGCCTGCTTGATCTGCTCCGGATTATGCGTCGACACGCCAAGCCAGCGCCCGGAGCCAATGATCCCGCGAACCGACTCCGGGGAGAGATCATCCTGCCCGATATGGACGCCGTCGAAGCCCGCGGCCAGACATAAGTCAGCACGATCATTCATAATCAGCTTAACCTCACCCACCGCACTGATCTTCAATGCCAGCGCCTGCCGCAGCATCTCGCCAGCGTTTCCAGTTTTGCGGCGGTATTGCAGGACGGTGCATCCGCCAGCGATTAGTTCTGTGGCAAAGGTAGTCAAATCTTCAACTTTTGGGAAAGCCGCCGCGTCAACAATGGCATAAAGTCGCGGCAGAGAGATCATGCGGCCGGATCCTTTTTGCTGGCCGCCAGAAATCGCTCGATAAAGCCTGTATCGAATTTCCCGGCGCGAAAATCCGGATCGGCAAGAATCTTGCGGTGCAGTGGAATCGTCGTGTATACGCCCTCGACGATAAACATTTCGAGCGCCCGCGTCATCCGCGAGACAGCCTCGTTGCGGTCTTTGCCGCGCACGATCAGCTTCGCAATCAGCGAGTCATAATATGGCGGGATCACGCCCTCCGTGTAGGCTGCAGTATCGACGCGCACTCCGGTTCCTCCGGGGGGATGAAATGCCGTGATCTTCCCTGCCGAAGGCGTAAATTTTACGGGATGCTCCGCATTAATGCGACACTCAATTGCATGCCCGCGGTGGACAATAGGCCCCTGCAAAACGTCCCGCATGTGAGCGCCGGCCGCGATCATGATCTGGCTCTTCACCAGATCCACATCAGTGACCATTTCGGTAACGGGGTGTTCCACCTGAATGCGCGTGTTCATTTCGATGAAGTGCAGCCGGCGGTCCTGGTCCATCAAAAACTCAATGGTTCCCGCGTTGGTGTAGCCGATGTCCGTCAGCGACTTGCACAAAACTGCGCCGATTTGGTCGCGTAGTTCGCCCGTCACCTGGGTGGAGGGTGACTCTTCCAGTAACTTCTGATGGCGCCGCTGGATCGAACATTCTCTTTCCCCGAGACTCACCACATTGCCGTGCTCATCGGCTAAAACCTGAAACTCAATGTGCCGCGGATGCTCGACATACTTCTCCATGTACAAGTCGCCATTGCCGAACGCGCCCGCCGCCTCCGACTGCGCAGCCTTGAACAATCCCGGCAATTCTTCTTCATTGCGCACGATGCGCATGCCGCGTCCACCGCCGCCCGCTGAGGCTTTGACGATCACAGGAAAGCCAACCTGCCGCGCCCACTCCGCAGCTTCGCCTTCGGAAGCAAGAATTCCATCCGAGCCCGGCAAAATCGGCACGCCCGCTCGCTTCATAGCGGAGCGCGCTTTTTCTTTTTCTCCCATCAGACGCGTCACTTCAGGCCGCGGCCCGATAAACTTGATCCCGCTGGTCTCGCAGACTTCGGCAAAGTTGGCATTCTCCGCCAACAACCCGTAGCCGGGATGAATCGCGTCGACGTTGGCAATCTCGGCTGCACTAATCACCGCAGGGATGTTCAGGTAGCTCAGTGCCAATTGTGGCGGCCCAATGCAGATAGCCTCGTCCGCAAAACGTACAGGCAAGGAATGCCGGTCGGCTTCGCTGTAAATGGCAACCGTGCGGACACCCAGTTCTTTGCACGCGCAGATGACGCGCAGCGCAATCTCTCCGCGATTCGCAATCAGAATTTTCTTAAACATTTAGCTCGATGTGGGATAGCCGCCCTTCGACTTCGCTGAGGGCAAGCTCTCGGTTCTCCGCGCCGGGCGAAGCCCGGATCCTCCACTGCGCCTCCTCAGACGCAAGAAGGCGCGCGAGGTGCGCGCCTGTTACCAACACGTTTCACTTCTTTGGCCGGATGGCAAACAACTCCTGCCCATATTCAATCGGCTGACCGTTGCTCCCCATCTTCTTTACGATTTCGCCCGCGATGTCTGACTCGATCTCATTCAGCAGTTTCATCGCCTCGACAATACACAGCACCTGTCCCAACTCCACCGTATCCCCTACCTTAACGAACGGAGGGGCGCCCGGCGAAGGGGCCTCATAGAACGTCCCCACGATCGGCGATTTCACCATGTGCAGGTTTTCTTCCGGGACGGGCTCGACGGGCACGGGGAGCTGCGCGCCAGCAGAAGCGGCGACTGAAGGCTGCCCCGTTTGCGGGACGGTCACGGCCACGTAAGGCACGTCCGCGCGCGTATGCACGACGGTGTGCTCGCCAGCCCGCTTGATCTTCACTTTGACATCACCGCGTTCCAGTTCGAACTCGGCAATATCTTTTTCGATTAAGAACTCGATGAGTTCCTTCAGCTCTTTTTGGTTCATTCGTATAAAGACGGGACCGCTTGGCAATCGCCCCTGACGCTCCGCACAAACTTGCCAGAAACTTGACCAGACTGAATCCTGGAAGACCTAAATCGCCAGGAAAAGCTTGCTTGTCGGGGTCAGCACCTCACCGCCAGAATCGCTGACGGCCACCATATCCTCGATCCTGATCCCCCACTTGCCCGGGAAATATACTCCCGGCTCAATCGTGATCACCATGCCGGGACGCAGTATTTCCTTCTGCCCGGCCGCTACTCTCGGAGCTTCGTGTATTTCGAGCCCCACGCCGTGCCCGGTCGAGTGCGTAAAATATCGCGCCAATCGGGCTTTGCGCAATACTCTACGGGCCGCGTCGTCCACTTCCGCTACGGTGATTCCAGGCCGCACAGCCTCTATCGCCGCCTGCTGCGCTTCCCTCACCGCTTCGTACGCTCGCCGCGCTTCATCTGCGGGTGTACCCGAACCGGCGCGCACCCATACGGTGCGGGTTTGATCCGAACAATAACCACCGAGTATAACACCGAAATCGCAGACAACGAATGCACCGGGAGCGATGGTTTGCCCTGTAGCTCGACCGTGAGGTAACGCTGACCGTGCTCCGGATGCGATGATCGTCGGGAACGACATTTCCTCCGCCCCCGCGAGGCGGGCGGCGTGCTCCATTCGGGCCGCAACCTCCGTCTCTTTCACACCCGGGCGCAATACTTCGAGAGCTCGATCAAACAAGCTTGCCCCCAACTGCACTGCGGTGCGAATCCGGTTTAATTCGTCGAGATCCTTCACCATGCGCGCCCGCTCCACGATGGGAGTCGCATCTCGTAAGCGATGGCCGGTGGGCAGAAGATCCGTCAGCCGTTTCTTCTCGGCTACGGTCATGTGTTCCGATTCAATTCCGATGGCTCGTCCCTTAGATCTTTTCCGGCGGGCTCCAATCCACTCTCCAGTCGCGGTCAAGAGTGCCTTTCGCGCAATGATCACTCTTGCGCCTTTCACTTCCTCGTGCGCCTGCGTGTCATAACGGACGTCGGTAAAGAAGACGCTGCCGGCTTCCTCGATCAGCAGGAAACCCGCGCTCCCGCTGAAGCCGCAGAGATATCGAATGTTGGGAAGATGACTGACAAGCAGCGCGTCGAACCGCGTGGTGGCGAGGTGATTTCGCAGTTTTTGTTGACGACGGAGGAAATTCATTCCTGCCGAGTTTATCAGGCGGAAGGCAGGGTTAGTTTCGCTTCTACCCTGATCCCTCTGTTTTGCTAATTCGTAGGGCACGCCAGGTGCTCATTCTACGCAGAAAAAAACCTGCCATCCCAGAGATGGCAGGGCAAGTTCCAAGCTTGCGGTTGCTATTGCCCGAAGAAGAAATCCGCGAACGCTTGCGCGTTCGGCGTTCCTACGCCGGTCATGTTGTCCCAGCCCTTATTCGTTTGAAGACCGAAATCAGTGCCGAAGGAGACCACAGCCACCGCGTCATCTACGGTGAAAAGGTCCCACAGTGCGCTGACGAATTGGTGCTGGGTCGGGGACGCCGAAGCCAACTGCGCCGCAGTGTATTTGGTAGTACCGTTCGAGTCCTGAATCGATCCGGTCACGTTAGTCTTCGAAGTAACGGGCACGATATCGGATACGGTTCCCGACGGCAGTGAGTAAAGATAGGGCGCCGCCTGACCGAGTTCCGTTCCGCCGCCAGCCAGGGCTTCCTGATTGGCGATGGCCCATAGTGCGGAGAACATCGGAGTAGCCAGGCTGGTCCCACCAAACACCTGAAACACCTGTTCCGGAACCTGACCGGGAATGCTGATCAGGATCACGGCTCCAGTGAAGGGATCCGCCAGCCACGAGACGTCGGGAAGTTGGCGAAAGGCGCCGGGTACAGACGCATGCTGGTACGGCGGTTTGGAAAAGCCGCCAGTACAGATCGGTCGCCTGAAGCGTGTAATCTTGGTGACGCAGTCGCTCGGACCACCGCCGGAGCCACCGAAGAATTCGCCAATCGGTGGATCGGCTACCGTTCCCTGCGCAGCCAGCACATTTACATTGTTCCCCCAACCCGCCTGCCACGCAATGGAGTTGTCGGACTTCAGCGCTAAGGTGACGCCACCCACCGCTGTGGCCCAGGGAGAGTCCGCCGGAGCGCTGACCGTGGGGAGAAAAACATCATCAGTGAGCACGAAGTTGCCGCTATCTCCCGACGCGAAGTTGTAGGAAATCCCCGTGGCAGCGCCAATCTCTGCAATCAGGCTCTCCGTTTCCACCTCCGTCGCCGCGACAAGCCCTTCCGCCGCGCCAAAGCTGCCGGAGAGCACGTTTCCCAGGCCAAGGTTCGCGACATCGAATTCGGCTTCGTCTACATCCTGGAAATTTGCCGATGGCGGAACTACGAGATTGATATTGGCCCCTGGCGCAATCGCGTGTGCCCACTCCACATCAAGGTTGATTTCGACCTGGTCGAAGGCAATGCACTCGCTGGGCGCCGTGTAGGTGATGTTGAAGTTCGACCGAGTGAGCTGCGGCAGGCCGAACTGCGTCGAAAATGCGTTGGCGTCCGCTTGAATCGTAAAGGAACCGCACCAGTCGACGATGGCAATGGTTTGACCCTTGCCGTCGTAGCCTTCGTTGTACAGGCCCGTCAGATTGTAGGCAGATTGGATTTCGGCGGGCGTGTAGCCACAGCCCGGGCCGGTCTGGCTCTGCAGATTCAGTTTGTTGCCCGAGTACGTGCCGATCGGTAACTCGCCGTCACCGTGGGTGGAAAACGACTCCTTCTCCGTCCCCGTGAAACACTGCGAAGAAAAGAAATCGGGACGGCTTACAGCCGCCGCTTCGGCCGCAGCCGCCACAGCTGACTTAGAACCACCGATGCTGGTTGGACGGGCCATCAACGTATGCTCGAACTCCCCCGTATCCAGCCCCGATACAGCTCTTACCAACGGCCCCGCCGCTCCCTCGACATAGGGATCAACGGCATTGGCGCGGATCGTTTTGTCGCCGACCTGATAGTTGTTGAGCTGTACCTGGAACGCTTTCTCCACATCGCCGACCGTGCCTCGCGCCCTGACGTAGAAGTTGCTCGGCCCCATCTTTACGAGCATCAGATGGTGCGCCGCAACGAACTCCTGCACCGTCTTTGCTTCTTGGGCCGTTGGCGCAAAGCGGGCGGCAATGTCACCCTGTTTCAGCCAGTGATGGTAGTTGGGGGAAGTCCGGTCGTAGAGCGATTGAGTTAACGCATCGAACTGGCTCCGGTTGTGCAGCTGAAGCCAGATGGTCACTTCTATAGGCTTTGCTGGGTCTTCTGCGCCGAGATTCTTCGCGGTCCCCACGTAGCCCGGTGTGTTGTTGGTAATCAGTCTGCCCTCCACCGGACTGGCCGACATCGCTGTAGAAATCATCGCGACCAGAACAGAAACGTACGATAGCCATTGAAAAATGGGTGCATCTGCCGCCTTGCTCTTTCCTTTCATTACTTCCTCCCTGGGAAAACATCGCTGCTAAAGGTTCTAGCAAGCCGGCAAGTATGCTACTCGAAAGGTACAAAAATATGTCACTGTCGATCCCTAAGGATTAACTATTGCTGTAGGAGGCTGCAGGAACCAGGGCAAAACGTTTCGACCGCCTGCTGCGAAACGTTCGTTTGACAACCTTCAGGAGAGTTCGAGTCGCGAACGCAGGATGTCTGCGGGAGCTCGATAGGCCCGGTACGGATTCCGGCAAACCGAAGCTGGAAGGTGGTTACGAAAAAAAACAAAACCGCCGGTCCTGACAGGTTCTTCAGGCCGGCGGCTTTAAATCTTCAACCTAGCTGCTATATCTGACGCTGTTACGTCTGAATGATTCGCGGCGTGATGAAGAAGATCAATTCCTGGTTCGAGGTATTCACCTGCGTATGCTTGAACAGATTTCCCAGAATTGGGATGTTGCCGAGCACCGGTACTTGCGTGATGTTGATCGAGTTCTGCGTCTGGATCACGCCACCGATCACCACCGTACCGCCGTCGGTCACCAACACCTGCGTGGTTGCCTGCTGGGTAATCAACTCGGGGTTGCCCTGAACTTCCTGACCGAAGTTTGGTGTAGTGTTTTCTACATCCACGTTCAGGAAGATGGTATTTTCCGAGGTGATCTGCGGTGTCACCGTCAAGCGCAGGAACGCGTCGACGTAGGTCACTGTGGGCGGACCACCCAACTGTGCCTGTGTCACGATGGGCACGCGCACGCCTTGCTTCACGAAGGCTTGAATGTTGTTTTGGGTGACAACCCGAGGCCGCGACAGAACTTTTAGCAGGCCGCGCGACTCCGCCATTGTAAGTACGGCATCGATTCGCACCGTATTGCTGGCGTTCAGCAGCGTCAGGCCGCTGGTCGGTGCGGTCGAACCCAGATTGGAGAACAGTGGAATCGTCGATCCTGAGCCCGCACCGCCGCCAGGCGTTGTAATGTAACCCGGCGTCAGGCCACCGACGGTGGTGGGGGATGCACCCACACTGGTGGCGCCGCCTATCGCGCTGTGTCCGTCGCCCCAACCGAAGCCGAGCTGCGTGCCGATGTCGCGAGCGAACTGCCGCGTCGCTGCCACTACGCGCGCCTCGATTTCGACTTCCTGCGTCTTACGATCAAGCTGCGTCAGCAGGCGGTCGATGATTGGGAGTACTTTCGGAATATCGTTGACGATGATGGCATTGGTGCGTTCATCTGCAACCACGTCACCGCGCTGCGAGAGAAACTTTTTCACCGTGACCATTACATCCTTGGCATGGGCATAGCTCAGGAAACGCGTAATTGAAACTTTCTCGACCGCCATGGCTTCCGCTTCCACCTGGCCACGCCGTCCGTCCGCTTCCTTCTTGAGAGTGTCAACCGTGGCGACGCGGAGGACATTGCCTTCAAGTTCCCTTGCCAGATCATTGTTCTTGAGCACGATGTCCAGCGCCTGATCCCACGGCACATCGTCCAACACGACCGTCAGGGAGCCATGAACATTGGGATCCAGCACCACATTCAAACCGCTGATTTCATGAATGAGGCGGAAAAAGTCTTTCAGATCCACATCTTTCAGGTTCACCGAAATCGGTTCGCCGGTGTACTTCGGTCCAACCGAAGCGGGTTGCTGTCCGGCTTGCGCCTTCTGCTCAGCCGCAAGATTGACAGCCGGCTGGATTCCGGTGCCGGAGGAAACACTTTGAGACGCCTGGGGCGCCGCGTTCACGGTCACCGGCAACAGTTCCGCAGCTGTTTTGTCGGAAAACTTCGCCGCCGCTTCCTGAGACCGCGCAGCCGGCTCAATCGCCGCGTTGGAACTATCCGTCTTGGCCGAATATGTGGGCTCAACGAATACAAAATCGCTGGTCGAAGCTGGCTCCGGCGATGGCTTGGACGGTGCGGCGTTCATCGCCGCCGCGCTCGGAACGCTAGCCGCTATTGGCACGTTCGTCGTCGCTTCCTTCCTGGGTTCCGTCTTCACTTCCGCCTTCACTTCAACCACCCGGGCAGCGAACGGAGATATTGCCTTGCTCACTGCGGGAGAAGTTTCGGCCGGGGTCGACTTGGGGAGCCTTGCGCTTGCCGCTGTCGTGGGCCCAGTATGGAGGGTCAACACCAGCTTTCCGTCCGCTGATGGATTCAACTCATAGCGGCAGGAGTGTTCCAGATCGACGACCACGCGAGTTGTCGGAGGCGTCTGGCCATCCATGGCGATGCGCACTCCTTTCACACCCGCACTGCCGACGGTGATGTGGCTCTGCCCTGTCACCATGACGGTGCCGGGCAAATCCACGATCAGCCGCGCCGGCGAATCCGCCGTGCTTAGCTTGGGCGCCACCACGCCACGAGCGTTGATCTCGACCCGGATTTCATCCGCGCCGCGAACCACGTTCACTCGTTGCAGTTCGTTTCGTTGACCCGCCGCTTGCGGCGCCGGAGTCTCTGCAGCTGAAGCCATCAGCCCCAGGACCAGCAACGATAGGAATCCACTCAGCAGTTGCTTTCGCATTTCGCATCTCCCCAACACCCGGGTCTGCCCCGCGTGTCCTTACTGGAACTCGATTTTGTTGATGTTCCGGTTTTCCCCGGAGCACCGTTGCCCACGCTAAACAGCCGGCGTGAAAATTCTCTTGGTCACTTCTCGCTTAAGCGGTTTGCCAACCTTGTCCTGCACCGTTTCCTGGAACACCACCGCGTCTCCGGTGATTCTCACTACATAGCCGTTGAACACCGGATCGTTCTCGCGCAGGAAATAAGCCTTATTCAGGCTGTTGGTAACTATCGCGATAAAACCGCTTTCCGACTTCACCACGCCGCGCAAATTAATCTGGCCTATCTCCAGACATTTCTTGCCCGTTGAGCAACCCGAACCAGCCGATTGCTGTACCACCGGGCTGAAGAATGGATCGCGTTTCCCGCTCATCGCCCATTTCTTCTCTTCGGGCTTGGGCGTTTTGGGGGCATCTATGCTTTTGACTGGGTCGTCGCCTTTCGCTGAAATCTTGGTTTCCGCCGGGGGAGCAGTTTTGGCCGCCGGCTTCGAAGTCGTCGGTTTGGCCGCAATTACGGAAAGCGGCGCCGCTGTTTTCTTGGCTACGGCTGGCGGCTGCGGCTTCTGAGCGGCGATCACCGGTGCAGGGGCGCCCTTAACCCCAGCCGGCTGTTGCACCATCGCCGGAGGTTTCGCAGCAGCACCCGCGACGGGCTTAGCTGCCGGGTTGGCCGACGGCGTGCCCGTTATCCCCAGGGCAGCATTGGAGTCATCCGTCTTCTTCTGCTGCACGGTTTTCATGGTGCTCTGCACGTTGTTGATGACGTTGGGATTCTGTGCCCAGAGTCCGCCTGTCATCAGTCCCATTGCCAAAATGCCCGTCGTTAGCTTCATAGAGATTCCTATTTGCCCACGCCTGCCGCAGCGGTTGTGAGCTTGGGCCCAGGTGCCGTTCCGGCAGGATTCAAATCGTGACTGAAAAACGTAGTCGCGGTAAACGTAGCCACGACACTTTCATTGGGTGCGTACTGGTAGGTATGCTTCGCCTTCGCTCCCTGGGGATTCTTGGTGTTTGAAACCATAAGTCCGCTGATGTTCACGATGCGCTCCAGCTTGCCCACACGGTCAAAGAAATTCAGCATCGAGTAATACGGTCCGTCCAGCTCCAGGTCGAAGGGGAGTTCCGAGTAATAATCCTTGACAGCGACAGGCTTAGCCGTATAACGGCGAAGTTCCACGCCCGCTTTGGCCGCTTCGGCATCCAGGGTTTCGATGAAGCCGTCCACTTGCTTGTCATCGGGGACAATGCGCCGCTCAATCTCCAACTGTTGTTTCAAGTTGGCCAGCTGGCGCTCCATGTCTTTCAGCTTAGGGCGGTAAGACTCCAGTTCGTTATTCTCCCGAACTTTGTCCTGCAACGCATGTTGTGCCGCCGTGTTCTTATCGTTCTGATTCTTGAACACCGTGAAGTACAGCGCCGTGGTTACCAGCGCTCCTCCAACCAGGACCGCTCCCCATTGCTTCAGACCCGAAAGATCGCTAAAGTTCATCGCCATAAGTGCGCCTCTTAGGACTTTCCCTTCTCGCAGGTCAGAGTGAACTGGAACGCCTGCATGTCTTTGATCTGCTCATCCTGATAGGTTTCCTTGATCTCAACCGACTTGAAGAAGCCTGTCTTTTGCAGATTTGCGATCAGATTCGCCACCGCATCCGTGCCCAGCGCGGTGCCTTCCAGACTCACGCTGGCGCCGGTATCATCCATACTCCGCAGCCAGACTGCTTCGGTTCCGTTCACGGTCTCGCCCAACATGGCCAGAAGGTTGACCGGTCCGGTCTGCCCCGCAGCGTGCAGTTGTTCGATCACGTCTACCCGCCGCTTGTAGTTATTGGCCTCGGTCTGGCGCTCGAGATAGCGCGCCTTGACATCACTGAGCTCGCGATTTTTTTGCTCCGCCACCTGCATCTGCGCCGCAATCGTTTTGCCTTGACGATCGAGCCGATACCAGTAGCCGAAATTCACTAACCCCGCCAGCAGCACCACTACTAGCACTTTCAGCTTGGGCGATCCCAAGTCGCCCATTTCCATCGAGGGCATTGTCGGGGCGTTACTGCCGCCGCGCTTGTTTTTTCCCTTGGAGGATTCCAGCAGATTGATTTTGATCATAGGGATTCAAAGCTCCTCAAAGCCAACCCCACTGCTACCGCCAGTTGGCCCGCGTTCTGCTCCACCAGCTCCGCCCCGGGGCCGTCCGCCGGTGGCACCACTCGCTGGAACGGATTCAGCAATTCAACCGGCATGGAAAACTCCTGCCGCAACGCTTCCATCAATCCCGGCACCTTTGCCGAACCGCCAGCAAGATAAATTTTTTCGATGTGCTCGCCCGCCGCACTCGCGCGGAAGAAGTCGAACGTCTTCTGAATCTCCAGCACGATGATTTCGGTCACCTGCTGCAGGATGGGCGCTTTCGCGTCCTCGCTGACCGTGCCGACTTTCTCGCCCAGCTTCAGCTTTTCGGCATCTTCGAAATTCAAGTCAAGTTCCTTCTGCAGCGAATCCGTGTACTGATGTCCGCCCACACTGACGTCGCGCGGAAACAGTGGCGTAGTTCCTTTAACGATGTTGATGTTCATCACGCTCGCGCCCAGATTGAGCAGTGCCACAACCTGGCCCGGAGCCGGCTGGTAGTTGTACTCGTAGCAGTTCTGCAGCGCCAGCGCATCAATGTCCACAATAGCCGGGGTACGCCCTGCCATCGAGAGTACGTTGGTGTAGTTCAGAATCTTGTCCTTCTTGACGGCCACCAGAAGCACATCCATTTGCGGGCTGCCCGCTTCCTCCGACAGAATCTGGTAGTCGAGACTCACATCCGCCAGATCGAAGGGAATGTGCTGGGCCGCTTCTTTCTCGATCGTCTCAGCCAATTCCTGATCGCTCATCGAAGGCAGCGAGATCTTTTTGACAATTACTGAGTGCCCGCTTACCGCGGTGGCCACCGACTTGGTTTTGATCAGGCAGTCGGCAAACAATTTCGAAATCGCGCTCGACACCGTTCCCGAATCCACGATCATCGAATCCACTACGATGTCCGAGGCCAGTGCTTCCAGTCCCAGGTGCGCCACCTCGATCTGCCCACCTTTCTTTTTCAACTCCACGGCCTTAATGCTGGAAGAGCCCACATCCAGACCCACAATCGTTTTTGATCCCATTCCAAACATGTGCCCGCCCTTTCGTAGTGCCGCCGTGCCGCCGGCTCTATTGCTACTGTGACCCGGCAGCTTTCGTCGCCGCCTTCGGTTTACGCTTTGCTCCCGATTCCATCTGGCTCGACTTCTCTTCCATCCACTGGTCCAGCCTCGACTTCTTGAACCGCCAGCGGTTGCCTAGCTTGAAAGCGGGAATACTCTGCTCCCCGACGTATTTGTACAGCGTGTCCGGACTCACTCCCAGGTACTGCGACGCCTGGCGAATGTTCATCACTTCTCGCGAGTCGGCCATATTTCCTTAACCCTGTCCTCAAAACTTCCTGCGTCGCTGTTTTTCGACCACAGGCTAGTATTGGGAGACGCCCTCGCCCTCTACGTCTGTCAAAGGGCTTTCGGTGTCCCGAGCATATAACAGCCCGGTAAAACCCCGCGTCCAAGCGAATCTCCTGTTTTTGCCAGGTTTTCTACGGTTTTCCTGGAAAGAAGCTGACGGGTGGTTGGACGTTTAATCTATATGTAGTAGTCCATGATATCCATACCACTATGACTAGTAGTGATCACGCCACCAAGCGTGAGTCACTTCGGGAGCGGTAACTGAAGTACTAGAGACGGTACGGAAGTACTAAGACGCTGGCTCAAGTTGCTGCTGATGCGGGCTTTAAGCGATTTCCTCCGCGGAACAGAGGGCGGTTACCGCTTCAGTTTCCGGTCTGGCCGCTGGCGCTGCGCCCGGCGTGCACGCGATTGTCGACGATTCTTCGTCGCTATTGCACGTCCGAAACTTTCCCGTTTACAAATGTGACTTTTAGATCCTGGTACACGTAGAGGTGCTTGGGACCGAGGTTCACAATCTTTTCCGGCTTGCCCAGGGCTGCTTGAACTTCATCCGTGCTGTGTCCCAACTGAATCGTGTGCGGTTCGGGTTGGGCTTGCTTCCGGTTTGCGCTGGCTGCTTCTGCTGCGCCTGTCCCCGCTGCGCCTGCGCTGTTGTCCCTGCCCGTTGTCCCTGCGGCTGGTTGCTCTGAGCCTGAGTATCGTTGCCGATCGAAAATACTTCGCCGATTGCGTTCTCGACCGTCCCCGCGTCAGCTTTCTCCAGATACTCTTTAGGAAACTGGAACACCACTTGTGCTTTCGGTTTTGAAATAGCTGGAAACATCCTTGACCATCGCCGTGCACATACCCGTGGAAGGATGCGGCCCATTATCCTGAAACTTTGCCGGACACAAACACAAGCGCTCTCCACCGAACGCTTATTCACACCGCCTTTTTTTGAACCGCGAGGGGCGTGCCCGCGTCACTCACCACCGCTCCACTGATCTTCGCGAGTTTGTATTGGCGCTAAGCTGCTCTTGCAGAGATACCGGTGCGGCGGTCGCCCATTTGCGGCTGACGAAAAACACGCAACGTTAGCCAGAACGATCAGGAGAGAAAAAACTGGAATGGCAGTTGGCGCTTAGGTCAACCCTCCTTCTCCGCTGCGCTCGCGCGGAGGGCCTTTTGGGGCTTACTGCACGTCCGAAACTTTTCCACTCAGAAAGATCACTTTCATATCTTTGTAGTAGTAAATCTGCTTGTTCCCAAGAGTCACTTTCTTCTCCGGTTTACCCATGGCGGCCTCGACCTGGTCCGGGGTCATTCCCTTCTCAATGCTGGCTGGCTCCGCTGCTGGTTGTTCCGCTTGCTGCTGCTGACCCTGATCCTGTCCGCCTTGTTGTTGACCACTTTGTTGCTGACCCCCTTGATCTCCGCTCTGCTGCGCGTCGTCATTGCTGATCGCCAACACCTGACCTATAACGTCTTCTACCCCTCCGGCCGTTGCATTCGCCAATGAACCTTTTGGAAATTGGAAGACCACGTTCGCCTTGTTGTAGGTCGGCGGATCAGTCTTGTTGCAGGTGTCGCAAGCGACAACTCCCAGAGTAACCGTATCCTTGGCCACGTTCACATCGATCCTCATGGGATAGACTTTGTCGCCCACCGCAAACAAATGGGTCGTCTGTTCCTTGCCAAACTTGCCCATGATTGATTTCCGTCCCATCAAGGACAAGCCGCTGGGGGCATGAATCGTTCCGCCCTCATACCTGTTGGCAAGAACGTTCTGGTCGCCGTAAGGCACGGCGAGGATGCCGCCCTTTTGGATGGCCAGGAGAGTGCCCTTTTCCACCACGGAATATCCACTCGTGTCTGATCCCATTTTCACCAGCTTGTATTGCGCGCCGAGTTGTTCCTGCAACGAAACGGGCGCTTGGGCGCTAGCAGTCGAGAAGGGAAACGATGAAACCGTCAGAAACACAATTACAGGAATCAGGCGGCCGAATTTCTCCGACATAAGAACCCTCCCAATTAGTTCTTCCTGGAAATCACACCATCAACGAACTCAGACCATCAACCGACACTCAATGGATTTTTCAATTAAGAAATCGTTCACGCGTGATGCTTGATGAAAGAGAAGGGAGCGGCTGGGTTCCGACGCTCCCTTCATCCAGATTGGTCAACTCAATCCCCTTACAAGCTTCTGTCCTACAAGCCTCCCCCAGCCGCAGCCTCCTGTTTAACCTGGGACTCGGTCTGGTCGGCCTGCTGCTGTTGATCCTGCAGAGTCTTCGCCGCCGTATCATCCGGTTTCGGAGTAGGTACATCCGAAGCCGTGGTTGCGGTATCCGGCGCCTTCGGAATCCCGCCCGTTCCCTGCTTTTTGGCCAGTTCGCCCAGGCCACTGGTGAGTTGCTCCTGGAAATGGTTGTACATTTCCTGCAGGTCGTCCACTTTAACGGCGACAGTCTGCCCCGCCGCGCAGTCGGATTTCTTACTCGCCGCCACGCTGGCAGTCACTGTGTTGTCTCCGTCCGGGGTGTCGGTGAGGCGCGTGATCACATCACCCGCCGTCAGGCCACACTCCTGTCCATTCGCCACCACTGAGACATCGGAGTCCACCACAAAGGTACGCTGTGCCGGATCGAGTGCTGGCGGAACTTGGGCACTCGCATTGGCCGGCGCCGGCGCAGATGCCCCGCCGCCACCGCCTTGTGATGATGCCTGCTGCTCCTGCGCAGCCAACTGCGCCTTCACTTCTTCCGCAATCGCCTGCTTCACCTCCGGCGTCAAGGTCACCGTGTTGGAAGATGCCGCTGGAGCCTGATCGCCTCCGTCCGCGCCTCCGCCGCCGCTGGCCTGCGCATCCGCAGCCATGGCGTCTGCATTCGCCTCTGCCCGTGCCGCATACGCCGCTTGCAAGCTGGACGCCAGCAGATAGTCCGTTAGCCAGAAAGCCGGCGAGGAGTAAACCGGATAGGGAGCAAAATATCCGCCGTAGTACCCATACCACGGCGCTCCTCCCCATCCCCACGCCCCAATACCCCAGTAAACCGGTGCGCCCCACGGCTGGTAACCCCACGCATAAAATCCCGGGTGGTACCAGTATCCTGGGTAATAACCGTAGTAGTTATGCCCGCCCCAGTAATAGCCCCGATAGACACCGACGTGGTAGCCGCCGTGGGAGTAGTAGGTCCGCGAGTAATAAGAGTGGCCGCCGCGGCTCATGTAGGAATGCTGCACGTAACCGCCGTGGTGCCCGGTGTTTACCACGCGTACTCCATTGTGTTCACTCACCACCCTCCGGCCGCCGTGGACGCCGTTTTGAATGTGCATGCCGCCTCGATCGATCGAACGAACCGATCCGTTAGGACGGACGCTCGCAGACCCTCCGCCTTTTAGGGAAACCGTCCGGCCGGGTGGCGTGTGGCTACCCGCGCCGGTCCGGCTGGCGGTCGTGTTCCCGTGACTCGCGGTGTTGCCGTGGCTCGCTGTATTCGTGTGACCGGCGTTCGTATTGCCGTGGCTGGCCGTGTTTGTGTGACCGGCGTTTGTATTGCCATGGCTGGCCGTATTGGTGTGACCGGCGTTTGCATTGCCATGGCTGGCCGTATTCGTATGGCCGGCGTTCGTATTCCCATGGCTGGCGGTATTCGCATGACTCGCCGTGTTCGCGTGACTCGTCGTGTTCGCGTGGCTGGCGGGGTTCGTGTGCCCGGCCGTGTTCGCATGGCTCGCCGTGCTGGTGCGCCCGCTTGGCGCGCCGTGCGACGGCGATGAACTATGAGACTGGGGTGCGCTATGCGAAGGTGCGCTCGCGTGCTGAGCAGGTGCCGAGTGTGACGCCGGTGCCGAGTGTGGCGCCGACCCGCCGCCGCTTGGTTTATGTTGACTCCATGCCAAAGCAGGAAGCCCCAGCGATACCAGAACTACCAGCCATTTCTGCATCATTTTTTCGGTTCTCGAACTGCAATTCATTACGGCCTCCTGATCATCAAACTTTCCACCGTCCGCTTATTTTCCGGCAACGGCCCACTCGCAAAGTGTGAAGTCAGTTCCGGAACCTTCCACCATAAACACGAAGCTGGCAGATTCCACGTGCGCGATTGAAAGAATCTCCTAAGCCGGAGGGGAAAGGCCCGCAAGATCCGCGAACCCAGAGCGATTAGACGCCACCGGCAACCCGTATCTTGAGGCGAAAGAACGTTACCAGAAGTCGCTGCCGGGCGCAAATAATTCTATCCCACGATTCAAACACCGCCCTGCCAAGTTCTCTCTAAAATCGAGTGCTATTTTCAAAACTTTCGTTGCAGAATGAAGCGAACAGACCTCAGATCACTTCCCTCAGCCAGTCCACTGCTATAGTCTATGGTTTCTTCGACCGGAGGAAACTACTTGCGCTACCTCGATCGTCTGCAACCGCTGGCACTGCTCGTCATGCGTCTCGCCTTGGGCGCCGTCATGGTCGGCCACGGATATCAAAAAGTCTTCGGCGGACTTCACCACCACGTACAATTCGTCACCAGCCTCGGACTGCCCGGCTGGACCGCCTACCTGTCTGCCTTCACCGAATTCTTTGGCGGCTTGCTCGTGTTGATCGGGCTCTTTACCCGCGTCGCTGCTTTCGCCATCTGCATCGATCTCTCCGTTGCCATCGCCAAAGTACACTTTCATAATGGGCTAATGGGCAACGGGGGATACGAATTCCCTCTGGCTCTCGCCGCCCTTGCGTTCGGACTTACCTTCCTTGGCGCGGGCCCGATCGCATTCGATCACATCCGCTCTCCTGGTGGGGGAAAACTAAAGTAGACTCGCGCACTATCCTTGCTTTGGCCCCGCCGCAATTTTCCTTTCCGGGGCACAACTTATCCGGCGCTCCGGGGTTTAGCAACATTTGGTTCAGAGGCGGATTCAATGGCGGATTCAATATTCCGCTGACGTTTCTTTACAAGATTCACGCTCAGTTGAATCTGGTCCGCGTGTGAAATTATGATGAGTCCAGACCAACTTTGTTACATCCGAACGATTTCGTAGGCGCATCTTAACGCCTACCACGAACTGATTGGAGGTTTCTCTTGAGAAAGCTAGCTCTGCTTGCACCAATGTTTGCTGTTTTATTTTCTTGCCACATTGCAACCGCTCAACAGGGAGATATTGCCTTCGGTGGCGGCACCGTGATGTCTCCCGGCTCGTGCGACGCAATTACCGGCCTCTGTCCTGAAAAGGGGGGCTTTTACCCTACGATCAGTGCGGATGTCATTTTCCACAAACGTGTGGGTTTCGACTTTGAGGCTAGCTGGAGGGCAAGTCAGGGGGCATACGGCGGAACGGGTGGTCAGCCGTTTCGCCCTATTCTGTTTGGCTTCAACGGCATGTATCAACCTCGCTTGGGGAAGAAAGTCGGAGTTGATCTCCTTGCCGGCATCGGCTGGCAGAGCACCCGCTTTTATCTGCCTTTTTGCACCAACTCTTTCACTTGCAGCAACTACACCAGCAACAATCACTTCATGGTGGACCTCGGCGGCGGCATTCGCTACTACGTGTGGAACCACGTCTTTGTGCGTCCCGAGGTCCGCTACTATCATATCGTCAATAACACTGACGTCTTCAGCAGCGACAACGTGTTTCGCGTAGGGGCCTCGATCGGGTATACCATCGGTCCAGACTAAGTTGTCGACTCCGCTGCGACTCGCCGGACTCAGCAGGGTCCGGCGAGTATTTTTTCAAATCCTGAACGCACCTATAAAGGGGGCTGTATTTGAGAAGGTTTGCGCCCATCGCTTCCGTGTGTACTGTTTGTCTATTCGCCGCTCTCGCCCATAGCCAACAAATCGACATCGCAGTTGGTGGAGGCATCCTTCTCGCCTCTAAGAACAACTCGTCCTCTCAGGCTTTTCTGCCCCCGGTGGAAAAGGGCGGGACGTACCTCAACGTCAGCGCGGACGTACTTCTGAGAAAGCGGATCGGCCTCAACGTAGAGACTTCCTGGAGGGACAAGCAGGCCCACTACAATGGTTTCGAAACCTATCGTCCGATTCTGACTGACGTCAACGCGCTGTTCCAGCCGAAGTTAAGCAAGAAATTTGGCCTTGACCTGCTGGCTGGCATCGGCATTGCCAGTAATCGATTCTATATACCGGGAGACACTGCCTGCGGCCCCGGTGCCACCACTTGCTTCACCAGCAGCGATCACTTCATGGAGCACCTCGGCGGTGGCCTCCGCTATTATTTCTGGCACCAATTCTTTATCCGTCCTGAAATTCACTACTACCGTATTCAAAACAACGTTGAGTTCCATTCCGACAACCTATTCCGCGCGAGCGCCTCGATCGGGTACACCTTCAGCCGCCACTGAGTTCCACAGAAGAATCGCATTTGCGATTCGGAGTTCCCATCGACGCACAGAAACAAGAAAGGCAGCGTCTTTTCGACGCTGCCGGCGCAATTTTTCCGAATCTATTCCCTACCGCATTGACAGGCAAATCTCTGCTTCATGAATCGCACGGTCGAGATGCTCGATCGCCCTTGCACGATGCCCGTCGAAATCATGTTCGGCGCTTTCCAGGTGATGTTTCGCTGAGCGCATTGCTTCCAAAGCTTCGTCAATGTGCGGATGACGCTCCGGCGCTGGTGATGCCGCAGCCGGGACCGGCGCTGCCGCTGCCACAGGAATTGGGGCTGCCGGTGCCTTTGTACCAGCGGCCGCCGCGGGGAATGCCACGGTTAACACTAGAGCTGCTGTAATCAGTAGACTCAAGAACCCAATCTTCTTCATGCCTTCCTCCTCGTCCGAATTCCGGCACGGACGCCGCCTCTCGAGATCAATGCCCACGGACCCGCTTCACGCGCTTAAGCCCGCGACACCCGCACAGTATAAGCCGCCTCACGGGAATCCCCGCGCCGATCAGGTTGACTCTTATGATGCTTGCCTTAGGAACTACCTCACTTCTTGCGATTTCTCCACCATAAGACAGCCGCCAGGAGAATGAAAACCGCCCCCAGCGCCAGGTCGAAGCGCTTCATGAAACGCATCAGCGTCCCCCAATGGCTGCCAAAGATATATCCGGCAAGCGAGATCGCCGTAACCCACAATGCCGCTCCCATCGCATTAAAAGCTGCAAACCGCTTCCACGGCATCCGCAGCACCCCGGCCAGCGGTCCCGCGATTACCCTCATTCCGAAGACGAATCGCGCAAACAAAATCGTAACGGAGCCATGCCGCTCGAACAGCCTCTCGCCTCGCATCAGGGTCGCGTCGCCGACGCGAAAGACGTTTCGATAGCGCTCCAGCAGCGGACGCCCGCCGAAATACCCGATCGCATAACCCAGGTTGTCGCCCCCAGCAGATGCCAACGTTGCTACTACAATGATCCAACCCAGATGCAGGTCCCGCTCCGAGTACGCCAGAAAACTTGCCAGCAACAGAACCGTTTCCCCCGGGAGCGGCACACCGGCATTCTCCAACAGCAATGCCGCCGCCACGGCCCAGTAGCCGTAATTCACAAGTGCGCCACGCAGCAGATCGAGAATGTGACGGTTCATAGGGTAGGGGTTTCACCCAGCTTGATCCTACTTGTGCACCGCGCCCTCGATTGCGGCATCTGCCCGAGAGTCGACCGAAGCCGGGCGACAACGCTTTGCTGCGGATTCAAGCCGGTGAGTGGCCCCTTAATGATGCCGTCGCCAGGGATCACCCGGTTGGCGGGAAACGAATGGATGCCGAAGCTATCCAGTATCCTGTGATCGGCATCTCTGTACTGAGCCCATTCCACGTTCTTCTTGGCCACAAATTCTCGCCAGGCGCGGTCGTCCTTGTCCGCACTCACGCTGATCAACATTAATTTCTCGGTGGTATATTTCTTCGTCAACTCTTTCAATTCCGGCACCGACTCGCGGCACGCGGACACCCTATCGCCCAGAGATCCATCACCACCACTCGTCCTGCGAGCTGTTGGAGCGAAATTTGCTGCCCCTGCAGCGTGCTAACTTCAAACCCTGGCGCGAACTCTTCGCGGCCCCGCCGCGGATCGCCCAGCAGCAGCCGAGCTTCGCTGGCTTGCTTCTCGTCTGGATGGAACTCCAGGCAAGATTGCAGTTCCTGCTTCACTTCATCGTCTTTGGACTGCCGCAGCAGCGCTCTGGCCAAATTCAGATGGAATCCAGCCGACTTCGGGTCCAGCTGAACCGCCGATCGAAATTCGCTCTCTGATGACTGCATCTTCTTGCGATCGGTTTTGTCCGCGTCCGCTGCCGAGAGAACGGCGGTCCCTTTCATGTTGGGGGCAGATGCGCGCATGCCATCATCGGTCGCCGTTGCCGCTGCCTTATCGCAGTTTTCCTCGCATTGAGCAAGTTTCCAGGCCGGTAATAGGCAACCGCCAGGAGGAGATCACATTCTTCGCACGAATTGTACTGCAGCTTGTTAGCCTTCTTCAGAGCGGTGATTGCGTCTTTGTACCTGCTCGCCTTCAGTGCCTGCTGGCCCTCCTCGAATTGCGCCTTAAACGCAGGATCGGTCGGCGGCACCGCCTGAGCGGTTAGCGATGTTTGCAAAACAATTATTAGTGAGATGACGCGGAAAGCGAGGCGAAGCTGCCCCATGTCGACACCTCCGTTCTTGCTCCGCCGAAATGTTAGCAGACTCGATGCATGCGGCCTATCCCAGTGCAGCCTCGTGGGTCAGGAATTCAATCAACGCCTGGTTGAACTCCTCGGGGCATTCTTCGTAAGGCAGGTGTCCAATTCCAGGGAAAATTATCGACTTGGAATTCCGAAAAAATTTTGCCAGGGGCTCAGCCGATGAAGCATATACCGCGGTATCGTTGCTACCCCACAGTAAAAGCGCAGGGATACTGGCCAACTTGGGCAGTGTCGTTTCCAGGTCGCGCAAATCCTGACTCCACGTCCGAACAATACTCAATGCGTGCTCGAACAATCCCGGCTTGGCCAGCGGCGCCAAATAGCCTTCGAGTGTTCCCGGCGGAATTCGGCGGCGGTCGCCATACATGCGCGCATGCCAATAGGGATATAAAAAGCTCATCCGCGCAATCGCTACCCGAAAAAGAGTCGCGCCCTGGGAAGTACCAAAAAATGGCGCCAGATTTCGCCCGTGCGCCGAATACGGATTCACCGGCGCTACCAGCACCAGGCGCCGCAAGTGCAGCCCCGTGTTTCCACTCAGACATTCCGCGGCAGCCAGCATCGCCACGGCACCGCCATGCGAAGTTCCCAGCAGATCAAACGAAGTAATTCCCAACTGCGCGATGAAGCGAAGAAGACGTTTCGCCGTCCCTCGCATCGAATGATCAATCCCGATTGGACGATCCGAAAACCCCGCTCCCATCATGTCCGGCGCATAAACCGTGGCATAAGGCGCCAGAGCCGGCATTGTGTATCGCCAGGAAAACGAATATCCCAGCAGACCGTGCAGCAAAATTAAAGCCCGTCCCGAACCCGCGCGCAGATACCGCATCCGCGCGCCCTCCACCTCCATCCAGCATTGCTCGACGCCGGAAGCAACCGCGGGAAAAAGAGCGGCAGCATCCCCACGGTCCGCAGCCAGCACCAAGTCTTCAATTTTCCCAGACAACTTTTTCCCCACGACCCGATTCTATCTAAGTGAACATCGCCTCTGTTCGCTTCACTTGGGGAGCTTCGGCTCCCCGTTTTTTGTCTGTCATCCTGAGTAACCGACCAGCGCGTTGTCATCCTGAGCGGAGCAGAGGGATCGCGAAGCAATCCCCGCGCGCAGTCGAAGGATCCATACCCGCCTGTCTCACCCCCAGCCTGGCAGGGCATTTCCATCGATGCCGTACGCTACGCTGCCCTGTTCCTCTTCTTCCTCAACAATTTCTTCAGCACCCGAATCCCCTTATCCACGTGCTTCTCCTGCAGCAAGAACGGAGGCAAAAATCTCACCACCGTATCCTGCGTACTATTAAAAAGTACGCCCTCGGATAAAGCCTCATCCACAATCGGCCGCGCCGGAATATCCAGATTGATCCCCTGAATAAATCCTCGCCCGCGCACTTCCTTCGCCGCGGCACTCTTCTCCACAATCGTTTTCAATTCCTGTTGCAGATACGCCCCAACCTTATTGACGTTCTCTAGCAGCTTTTCGTCTTCCACGATCGCAAGGAACTCCAGCGCCACGCGGCAAGCCAACGGACCGCCTCCAAAAGTCGTCCCATGCTGCCCCGGCGAAATCGCATTCGCAAATTCTTCCTTCGCCAGAAACGCACCCAGTGGAAGGCCCGCCGCAATCGGCTTAGCAATCGCCACAATGTCCGGAGTCACGCCAAAACTCTGAAACGCAAACATGGTCCCCGTACGCCCCAGCCCGCACTGAATCTCGTCAAAGATCAGCGCCGCCCGGTGACGGTCCGCCGCAGCCCGGCACTCTTGCAGAAACTCCACCGAGCACTCATAGATTCCGCCTTCGCCAAAAATCGGCTCCAGCACAATCGCGCAAGTGTTGTCATTCACCGCCGCCCGCAAACCTTCCAAATCGTTCTGCGCGACAAACGTTACTTCTTCCAGCATCGGCTCAAATCCCTTGCGATGCTTCTCCTGCCCGGTCAGCGACAGCGCCCCAAACGTCCGCCCGTGATAGGACCCCTGCAGCGCCACCAGCCGCGACTTCCCCTCACCGCCTGCGCGATGTCCCGCCAGCCGCGCCAGCTTGATCGCCCCCTCAATCGCCTCAGTCCCGCTGTTCGAAAAAAAAGCCCGGCTGAGGCCGGAAAACGTGCACAACTTCTCCG
>Ga0209330_1000153_pt1 | contig 34250 bp, 32 predicted proteins | sample JacPinW_OM2H0_O3_FD_187969 | JGI IMG/M metagenome (GOLD analysis project Ga0209330, IMG submission 187969) | Forest soil microbial communities from Algoma, Ontario, Canada - Jack Pine, Ontario site 1_JW_OM2H0_O3 (SPAdes) (version 2) | ecosystem: Environmental > Terrestrial > Soil > Boreal... | reverse complement strand
GAATCGAGATTCTGCCGAAAGGGCGCGGCAAGCCGCACCATCATCGGAAAATGCCGATCGCTGCCGCCTTCGTACAGATCGCCGGCGCTCTGGCCGCCGATGGCCGCCTGCACCACGGCGTTGATATCGCCGGGCGCCAGGCCATAGCGGGCGGCGCGCACCCGATCCACGTCGATGCGGATGGTGGGTTGACCCAGTGAATGCAGCACGGCGAGGTCGGTGATTCCCGGCACCTTGGCCAGCACCGCGGCGATGCGATCCGCGGTCTTTTCCAGTGTCTCCAAGTCGTTGCCATAGACCTTGACCGAATTCTCGCCCTTGACCCCGGAGGCAGCTTCCTCAACGTTGTCCTGTATGTATTGAGAGAAATTGAAATCCACACCGGGGAACTGCTGTTCCAGCGCCTCAGTCATTTGTTGGGTGAGTTTTTCCTTGTCGACGCCTGCGGGCCAGGTGCCGAAGGGTTTTAACGGCACGAAAAATTCAGCGTTGAAATAGCCGGTCGCGTCCGTCCCGTCGTCGGGCCGGCCATGCTGCGAGACCACCGATTCTACTTCCGGATAGGCAGCCATGAGCCGGCGCATCCGATTCACATAGGTGTCGCTGTCTTCCAGAGAAATTGACTGCGGGAAGGTCGCTCGAACCCACAGATTTCCCTCTTCCAGTTTGGGCAGGAATTCCAATCCCAAGGAGCGCACGGCGACAAACGCCAGCACCAAAAGCACGCCGAGCGCGGAGAAGGTGATGATGCGGTTTGCCAGCACGAATTCCAGCGCAGGCTCATAGACGCGGCGCAGCCAGCGTACGACCGGAGTTTCACGCTCCTCGGCTTTTACATCGAACAAGATCAGGCTCAAGGCGGGCGCGATCGTGAACGTGGCGATCAAGCCTCCCGCGATGGCGTAGGCATAGGTTTTCGCCATCGGACCGAAGATGTGTCCTTCGATGCCCGATAAGGTAAAGAGCGGCACGAATCCAGCGATGATGATGGCGGCGGCGAAGAAAATGGATTGACTGACTTCCGCGGCGGCGACCGAGATGATTCCGGTCTTGCCGCGAAATCCGCTGCGCACGCGCATGCGGTGCAGGGCGCTTGGCCCTTGACCTAAGTGCGCTGAGGCCTCCGCCAGATGCCGATAGATGTTCTCGACCATGATCACCGTGGCATCGACCACCAAGCCGAAATCTATTGCGCCGACCGAGAGCAGATTGGCGGACTCGCCGCGCAACACCATGAGCCCGATCGCGAATGACAGCGCGAAGGGTATGGTCATCGCCACGATGATGGCGCTGCGTATGTTGCCGAGAAACGCCCACTGCAGCAGAAAAATCAGCACGATGCCGGCAATCATGTTGTGCAGCACGGTGCGCGTCGTGACATGGATCAAGTCGCTGCGATCGTAGATGCGCTGAATGCTGACGCCCGGCGGGAGAATGCCGCTGCCGTTGACCTTGTCCACCTCCGCTTCGACCCGCTTGATCGTGGGGATGCTTTCCGCGCCGCGCCGCATCAGCACGATGCCCTGAACGATGTCATCGACATCGTCGTAGCCCGCAATTCCCAAGCGCGGCATATTGCCGATGGTCACTTCGGCCACATCGCCGAGCACCACCGGCGCTCCTTGATTGCTGGCGATCATGGTGTGACGAATTTCGTCGGCCGAATGAATCAGGCCCACCCCGCGCACCACGGCGGACTGCGCGCCGAAATTGACCGTTTGGCCGCCGACATTGATATTCGCGTTGCCCAGCGCCTGCAAAACCTGCGGCACGGACAGGCCGTAGCCGACCAGCTTGCGTTGGTCGATGGCGATGTCGTAAGTCTTGGTTTTGCCGCCCCAACCGGTCACATCGATCACGCCCGGTACGGCCTTGAAGCGGCGTTCGAGCACCCAGTCTTGCAGCGTCTTCAGGTCCGTGACCGAATAATTCGGTGGGCCCGTCACTCGATAGCGATAGATCTCGCCGATGGGGCTGGTCGGCGATATTTGCGGCTGCGCGCCGTTTTGCAAGTTGCCGAGCTGCGAGAGGCGGTTGGTGACCCATTGCTCGGCCTGCGTGTAGGTGAAGTCGTAGGTGAATTGCACCTTCACATCCGAAAGGCCGAATAGAGAAATCGTGCGGATCGCCTGCACATTGGGGATGCCGGCCATTTGGATTTCAAGCGGGATGGTGATGTAGCGTTCGATTTCCTCGGCCGACTGCCCCGAGTTTTGCGTCACAATGTCGACCAGCGGAGGCACAGGATCCGGATACGCCTCGATGTTGAGATTCAGAAAGCTGGCTGCGCCCGCGGCGAGCACCATGCACAGGATGACGATGATGAGCACGCGCTGCCGAAGCGCGAAGCTGACGATGGCATTCATGTGGTCGCGGGAGCCGCCGCTTGATCAATGAACAGGCCGCCCTTGGTGACGACGTTTTCACCCGGCTTCAAGCCCTCGAGCACCTCGATCAAACCGTCATTGCTGCGTCCCGTGCGAATGCTCCGCAAGCTCAGCAACCCATCTCCGGCGACCACCCACACGTGTGCAGCCGCCCCTTCATAGAGCACCGCACTCTGGGGTACGGCGGGCGACTCGGATGCTTCGCTGGTGAGAATACGGAAATTCGCAAACATCTCAGGCTTCAAGGCGCCATCGCGGTTGCCGATTTCGGCGCGCACGGGCAAGCGATGGGTGACCGGGTCGACCACTGCGCTGACATAGGTGAGGCGCGCCTTGAACACGCGCTCCGGGTAGGCGGGCACATGCACCTCGACGGACTGTCCCAGCTTGACGAGAGCCGCGTCGGTTTCGCGCACGTTGGCAAGCAGCCAGACGCTCGAGATGTCGGCGATGGTGAATTGCGGTGTGGCGCCGCCGCTTTGCACATATTGGCCCGGTCCCACCTGTCGATCCACCACCACGCCGGCGATCGGCGCGGACAGCGTCGCCACGGGACTGATGGTCTGATTTTTTTCCAGCCCAGCGATTTCCGTCGGCGACTTGCCCAAAATGCTCAAGCGGTTGCGAACCGCGCTGAGCGCGGTTTCCGCCGCCGTGAGGTCGGTCTGCGCGGCTTGCCAATCCTGCAGGCTGCCGCCTTTGGCGTCGTACAGCGCGTGCTTGCGGGTTTCCGTAATGCGCGCGAGTTTCAGCTGGGACGCGGCCGTTGCAAGATCGTTTTGCGCCTGAACGAATTCCGACGCCTCCAGTGTTGCAAGCGGGGCGCCGGCCTTCACGGTGTCGCCGAGGCCCGCGATGACGCGCGTGATTCGGCCTGAATAGGGCGAGAACACCGGCGTCGCGCGATCGGCATTGGCGGCAATTTTCCCTTCGGTCAACTCCTCGCTGACAAAACCGTGCAGCCCGACCGGTTCAACCGTCAGCGTCTTCATCTGCACCGCCGAAGCGCGAAAGGTGCCGGCCGGTAAAGTGGGCGCCGCAGCGGGACTTGCACGCTTGCCCAGCAGGGATTCCGCCGCCCAAAAACCGAATACGGCTACCAACACCACGGCAATGCCGATGCCAACCGCGAACAGTTGCCGCTCGCGCGGCCACGCGCGCCGGTTGATTGCCTCCTGGCCGCTCGAAGGCGGCTTAGATTCGCCTGATGCGCTGCTCATTCCTGGACCTCGTTCGGCAACGGTGCGGTGTCCGCCCGTTAGGCAGCGCCGCGATTCAGCTGCGCGGTGTTCGCGGAGGGGTTCACTGCGGCCTCAGCAGCAGCGCCGGGAGCGGGCAAGTGCACCGCAAAGGTGGAACCGACGCCCTCGCTGCTATCGACCTCGATCGTGCCTCCATGCAGCTCGAGCACCATGGCGACGAGGTGAAGGCCGACGCCGCTGCCGGCGACGCCGACCGCGTTCGCGCCGCGGAAATAGCGTTCGAATAAGTGGGCACGATCCCGTTCTGGAATTCCGATGCCCCGGTCGCGTATGCGAACCGCGATGTTTTCCCCGGAATCGCGGTATGCCGTTACCTCGACCGGGTCGCCCGGTGCGGAATACTTCAGAGCATTGGACAAGAGGTTGCTGAACAACGCGAACAGCAATTTGCGATCTCCATGCATGAGGCTCGGCAGCTCGGCGAAGTCCTCGCGGATATCCGCGCTTCGCGTGGTTTCCCGATGCAGTTGACACACCTCGTGCAGCAGTGCCGCGGGCGCGAAATCGCTGGGGCGATACACAGCCTGCCCATCCAGCAGCAGCGAAGCGCCGAGCAGGCTGTCCATGATGCCCGTGAGACGCGTCACGGCGCTGCGAATTCGCAGTGCGCGCTCCAGCAGGTCATTCGGCGCCAGCCGGTCCTTGAGCTTGATCAAGCGCTGCGCCTGAGCGTCGATGACGGTCAGGGGAGTGCGGAACTCATGCGAGGTCATGGTGACGAAATTGCGCTGTTGCGCCGTCGCGCGCCGCTCATTCTCGAGGGTTGTCTCGAGCGCCGCGGCCTGCTCGATCAACCGCTGCTGACTCTGCACCAGCGCGATCGCATTATCGCGAAAAACCGCGACCGAACGCGCCATCTCGCCGATCTCGTCGTCGCGCCGCGTGCCGGGAATGCTGACATTCGTATCATGAGAAGCCAGGGCTTGCATGCGCCGCGCCAGATTGAGCAGCGGGCGCGATACCGACCGCGTGATGTAAATGATCGTCGCCAAAACCAAACAGGTCGCCACGATCATCGCGGTCACGATGAGGCGGCTGTCGTGCAAATAGGTGCCGGCGGCACGCTCGCTCGCCTGCCGCGCCTTCGAGACGGTCTGGTCTGTCAGCCTTCCCAAGGTTTCGCTTGCCCGATCGAACGCCTGCCGCGAAGTTGTCATGTACATGACGATCGCGCCGGGCTTTGCACCCGAATGCGATAGTGCGAGCACTTGAGCCGCGATCTTCTGGTACGCCGTCCATTCGCTCGCAAACTCATCGTAGAGCCGCTGCTCCGAATTCTCGTGCGGCAACGCCTCGTAAGCGCGTTGCGCACGCGCGACTTTCGAGTTAAGTTCCGCGATCTCCGTTTCGCTGGCGGTGAGTTCGGCCGCCGTATTGGACAGCAGGTGAGTACCCTCGCCGGTCCGGTAGTCGGACATGTAATTGTTCAGATCGCCGATCAGGCGAATGTCCTGCAGCCATTGATTGCGAATCTCATCGGACACGCGATTCACGTCGCTGAGACGCTCCATGCTGAAAACGCCCAGTCCGATCATGAGCAGCAGAAACAGCAGCGACGCGGCGGACAGCAGGATTCGAATGGCGCGCGGTGCGCGGCGAGCTGGCGGCGCGCTCACGGGTCTATCAGCCGGCCGGAGACGGCTTTCACCGCGGCTTGCACGCGCGTGACGACGTCGAGCTTGCGGCATGCGGTTTCGATGTGGAAATCGACGTTACGCTTGCTCGTGCCGATGATTTGCGCGATTTCACTTGAGCTCTTGCCGCGCGCCGCCCAGGTCAAGCATTCAACTTCGCGGTCGCTCAGGTCGACTCGCCGGGCCCAGGATTCGGTTCGAGCCACTTTGGCGAGGCGTGCGCGAATGATGGTATCCAAGATCTCGAAGTCGATCGGCTTGACGACGTAATCATCGGCGCCAAGACGGCGGCCTTTGAGCTGATTGTCCCGATCCCCGAGTGCGGTCAGGAAGATGAACGGCATGGACGCAAAGCGCGGCGTCAGTGCGGTCAGGCGATCGAGCAATTCAAAGCCGCTCATCACGGGCATGCTGACATCACAGAGCACGAGATCGGGTTGAGCTTTGAGCACGGCGGAAAAGCCCGCTTGACCGTCGTGCGCCAGGGCCATTTCATAGCCGCGCTCCTCGAATTCCTCAGCGATGAGCGCTGCGGTCTCGAGATCGTCCTCTACGCACAGGATTTTCTTACGCAGCGGCACCATATCGTAATGATCCGCGCTGTCGAAACGGGCGTCTACTGTGATCCGTTACAGTAAATCTTGATAAATGCCTCAATCGCCGAGACTAATGTCTATGTTATCAACCACTCTTTTCACTCCCGGCATTCTCCTGACCAGGCGCTTCATGGCGATGACGTCCCAATAGTCCGTCGCAATTCCGCGCAAGGTGACGACGCCGTTCTTGGACGTGACGGCTACATGCTCAGAAAAGATGTAGCGGTCCGAGTGCAAGGCCGTCTCGACTTGCTCTTTCACCTCTTCGTCGGTTTTGGCGACCTTCCTGGCCGTGACGGTGATCTCCTGCAGCGCATCGCGGCCCGCTGCAGGTGCATGCTGCGCGGCAACGGGCGGCGCACAGAGACCAAGCACCGGCGCGCAGGCTGCGCTGAGCAACACCTTTGCGATATAAAGTCGCGCTGCCGATCGCCGCATAAAAGTCCTCTCGCACGTTGTGCACGTGCACTATAGGCGGCCGCGAAATAAATTTCTGTTAAGAAGTGCCGAGGCGGGCGCGATCAGGGCTTCGGTTTCGGTATCCGCTTGGCGATGACTTCGGCCTTTTCTTTTTCGCCAAGCTTGGTGGGCCGGGTCCAATTCTCGATGGTGATCTGCTTTGACCTTTCGAGCGTGAGCTTGTCATCCGGCGTGCTCGAGGTGATCGTCGATCCCGCGCCTGTCGTGGCGCCCGCGCCGATCCGCACCGGCGCCACCATCATGGTGCCGGAGCCGATGGACGCGCCGTCTTCGATGAACGTGGGCCACTTGTTGGCGCCGTCGTAGTTGCAGGTGATGCTGCCGGCGCCCACATTCACATCCTTGCCGACGTGCGAATCGCCGAGGTAGGTCAAGTGATTGGCCTTGCTGCCCGCGCCGATCTCGGTGTTTTTGACTTCGACAAAATTGCCGATGTGCACCTCGCGGTGCATGACGGTACCGGGCCTGAGCCTCGCGAAGGGTCCGATGCGGCAATCCTGCGCGACGATGGCATGATCGACGACACTGTTGGCAAGGATTTCGGTGCCTTCGCCGATGCGCGAATTGGCGATCACGCAGTTGGGTCCGACCTTCACGCCGGCCGCGAGATGAACCTTGCCGATGAGTACGGCATTGATATCGATGAAAACATCGCGGCCGACTTGGATGTCGCCGCGGATATCGATGCGGGCGGGATCTGCCAGCGTCGCGCCGGCGAGCATCAGCTCCTCCGCGCGCTGACGCCGCAAACCCGCCTCGACTTCGCTAAGCTGAATCTTGTCGTTGACGCCCGCAACCTCCAAGGCATTCGCAGCGGGTATCGCCTCGATGCGGGTGCCCGCTTGCGCGGCGCCGGCGACCACATCGGTCAGAAAGTATTCGCGCTGAGTGTTGTTCCGTCCTAACCCCAACAGCCACTCGCGCAGGCGTCCCGCCGGCGCCGCCATGAGGCCCGAATTGACCTCGCTGATCTGCAGCTGTTCCGCGCTCGCGTCCCGGTGTTCGACGATCGCGGCGACCTGGCCGTCGGCATTGCGCACGATGCGTCCATAGCCGTGCGCCTCGTCGAGGTTGACGGATAATATGGCGAGCGCGCCCGTGTCGGCGGCGGCGATCAATTTCGACAGCGAGGCGCCGCTGATGAGCGGCACATCGCCGTACAGCACCAACACGGTGTGCTCATCGGGAATGACGCACATGGCCTGCATCACCGCATGGCCCGTGCCGAGCTGATCCGCCTGCAAAACCCACTCGACCGGCTCGCCGTGCAGCGCCGCTTGCACCTGCGCGCCGCCGTGTCCGTAAACCACGTAGATATTGCCGGGATTCAACGTACGCGCCGTGCTTATCACATGCTGCAGCAGCGGTTCGCCGGCCAAGGGCTGCAGCACCTTCGGCAGGTCTGAGTTCATCCGCTTACCCTGGCCGGCTGCCAAAATCACGACCGAAAGCTGCATGCAGACTCCGTGTGCGGGAGATCTCTAACGTTTCTTGCGCAGGCGCTCGATGGCGCGCAATTGCGCCAACACGCGCACCAGTTCCGCCTGCGCCTCGGCGATATCCATTTTATCAGTGCGGTTGCGAACGGCATCCTCCGCGCGCTGTTTCGCGGCGACCGCGGCAGCCTCATCCAGATCTTTCGCGCGCACCGCGGTGTCCGCCAGCACCGTCACGAGGTGCGGCTGGATCTCCATCGCGCCGCCGCCGACAAAGAAGGACTGCTCCTCCTGTCCCTCGGTCTCCACGCGTACCTCGCCAGCCGTCAAGGTGGTCAGCAACGGCGCGTGACGCGGGTAGATGCCGAGCTCGCCCTGCGATCCCGGCGCGAAAACCCGCGTGGCCTCGCCGGAAAAGATCTGGCCCTCGGCGCTGACGATGTCGACGTGAATGGTATTCGCCATGATTTAGTGCAGCGTTTTGGCTTTCTCGACGGCCTCTTCGATGGCCCCGATCATATAGAACGCCTGCTCCGGCAGGTGATCGTATTCGCCCGCGATGATGGCCTTGAAGCCGCGGATGGTGTCCTTGAGCGAGACGATTTTCCCGTCTTGGCCGGTAAACACTTTCGCGACGTTGAAAGGCTGCGACAAGAACCGCTGGATCTTGCGCGCGCGGTAGACGCTGAGCTTGTCCTCTTCGGACAATTCATCCATTCCCAGAATCGCAATGATGTCCTGCAATTCCTTGTAACGCTGCAGTACGGCCTGCACGGCGCGCGCGGTATCGTAGTGTTCCTGGCCGACCACCAGAGGATCCAGCTGGCGGCTGGTGGAATCCAGCGGATCCACAGCCGGATAAATGCCCAGCGAGGCGATTTGCCGCGACAGCACCACCGTGGCGTCCAAGTGGGCGAACGTCGTCGCCGGCGAAGGATCGGTCAAGTCGTCCGCGGGAACGTACACCGCCTGAATCGAGGTGATCGAGCCGGTCTTGGTCGAGGTGATGCGCTCCTGAAGGACGCCCATCTCCTCGGCCAGCGTCGGCTGGTATCCGACCGCCGAGGGCATGCGGCCGAGCAGCGCGGACACTTCGGTGCCGGCCAGGGTGTAGCGATAAATGTTGTCGACGAAGAACAGCACGTCGCGGCCTTTTCCGGAAGCCTGTTTCTCGTCGCGGAAATACTCGGCCATGGTCAAGCCCGTGAGCGCGACGCGCAGGCGATTGCCCGGCGGCTCATTCATCTGGCCGTACACCATGGCCACTTTGGATTTGGAAAGATCGTCTTTATCGATGACGCCCGACTCGATCATCTCATGATAGAAGTCGTTGCCCTCGCGGGTGCGCTCACCGACACCGGCAAACACGGACAAGCCACTATACTGCTTGGCGATATTGTTGATCAGTTCCAGCATGTTCACCGTCTTGCCGACGCCGGCGCCGCCGAATAACCCGACCTTGCCGCCCTTGGCAAACGGCACCAGCAGGTCGATCACCTTGATGCCGGTCACCAAAAGATCCTGGCCGCCCGCCTGTTCGTCATAGGCCGGCGCCGGCCGGTGAATCGGCAGATACTCCGTCGCCTTCACGGGGCCGCGCTCATCCTGCGGTTTGCCCAAAACATCCATGATTCGGCCGAGCGTGCCCGTACCTACCGGCACCAGAATTCCCTTGCCCGTGCCTTTGACCGTAAGGCCGCGGCGCAAGCCTTCGGAGGGGCCCATGGCGATGGCGCGTACCACGCCGTCGCCGAGCTGCTGCTGCACTTCGAGAGTCAGGTCCACGTCGTCGAGTTTGAGCGCGTCATACACCTTGGGGATCTGATCGCGTGGAAATTCTACGTCGATGACCGCACCGATGATTTGGACGATTTTACCGCTGGACATGATGATTAACCTCTTGCCTAAACTGCTGCCGCGCCGCCGACGATTTCCGAGAGTTCCTTCGTGATCGCGGCCTGGCGGGCCTTGTTGTAAATGAGTTGCAGCTCATCGATGAGCTCGCCGGCGTTATCCGTCGCCGCTTTCATCGCCACCATGCGTGCCGCCATTTCGCAGGCGACATTCTCCACGGCGCCCTGAAATATTTGGGCTTCGATATAGCGCATTAAAATGCCGTCGAGGATGCTCATCGAGTCGGGCTCGTAAATGTAGTCCCAACGTTCCTGCAGCTCTTCCTTGTCGACGGTCTGAAGCGGCAGCAGCTGCGACACGATGCCTTTCTGGCTCATGGTGTTGACGAACACGTTGTGCGCCAGCAGCAGCTGATCGACCTTGGTTTCGCGATAAAAATCCAGCATCACCTTGGTGGTGCCGATCAGATCCTTGATGTGCGGCCGATCGCCCAAGTGCGTGACGGACGCGGCGATCTCGACGCCGGAGAGACGGCGGAAGAACTGCAAGGCCTTCGAGCCGATGACGCACAGGTACACCTTGGAACCGCGTGCCTGCGCCTCGCGGATGGCAACCAACGTGGCCTTGAACAGGTTCAAATTCAACGACCCGCACAAGCCGCGGTCGGTGCTGATCACCACGATGCCGACGGAGGTCACCGGGCGCTCGAGCGTGAAGGGATGCTTGTAATCCAGGTTCACCTGGCGCAGGTGGCCGATCATCTTGCGAACCTTTTCGGCATACGGACGCGCGGCGCGCATGCGCTCCTGCGCCTTGCGCATCTTGCTGGCCGCCACCATCTCCAGCGCCTTGGTGATCTTGCGGGTATTTTTGATACTCGCGATCTTGCCCCGGATTTCTTTTGCGCCTGCCATTACGTCCTCTTTGCCTTGAGCTCTACAGCGTCGCGAAAAATTCGTCGCAGCATTTCTTCAACGACGCTTCGACTTCCTTGGTCAGGTCCGGCTTGCCGTTGATGGTCTTGAGCAATTCGCCATAGCTCGAGCGTGCGAAGGACTGCAATGCGGCCTCTGTCTCCACCACCTTGAGGCGCGCGACCTTGTCGAAATAGCCGTTGTTCGCCGCGTACAGCGTCAGCGACATTTCGGCCACCGACATGGGCGAGTACTGCTTCTGTTTCATGAGCTCCGTGACGCGTTGGCCGCGCTCGAGCTGTTTGCGGGTGGCCTCGTCCAAATCCGAGGCGAACTGCGAGAAGGCGGCCAGTTCGCGATATTGCGCCAGCGCCAAGCGCACGCCGCCGCCGAGCTTTTTGATGATGTTGGTTTGCGCGGCGCCGCCGACGCGCGACACGGAAATGCCGGCGTTGATGGCCGGGCGCATGCCGGCATTGAACAGGTCGGTTTCCAGGAAGATCTGGCCGTCGGTAATCGAGATCACGTTGGTCGGCACGAAGGCCGTGACGTCGCCCGCCTGAGTCTCGATGATGGGCAGCCCGGTCAAGGATCCGGTCTTGCCTTTCACGCGGCCGTTGCTGATTTTCTCGACATAGTCTGCGTTGACCCGCGCGGAACGCTCGAGCAGGCGCGAGTGAAGGTAGAACACGTCGCCCGGGTAGGCTTCACGGCCCGGGGGACGGCGCAGCAGCAGGGAAATCTGGCGATACGCCACGGCCTGCTTCGACAAATCGTCATACACGATCAGCGCGTCTTCGCCGTTGTCCATGAAGTATTCGCCCATCGCGCAGCCGCCGTAGGGCGCCAGATACTGCATCGCAGCCGGGGTGGATGCAGAGGCTGCGACGATGATGGTGTGCCCCATGGCGCCGTGCTCTTCGAGCTTGCGGACCACGTTGGCGATGGAGCTTTGCTTCTGTCCGATGGCGACATAAACGCACTTAACGCCCGTGCCCTTCTGGTTGATGATGGTATCGATGGCGACCGCGGTCTTTCCGGTCTGGCGGTCGCCGATGATGAGTTCGCGCTGGCCGCGGCCAATCGGCACCATGGCATCGATGGCCTTGAGACCGGTTTGCACCGGTTGCGATACGCTCTGGCGGAAAATGACGCCCGGCGCCACGCGCTCCAGGGGCGACTTCAATTTGGCATTTAACGGACCCTTGCCGTCGATGGGTGTTCCCAAGGCATCGACCACGCGGCCCAGCAGCTCCGGGCCTACCGGTACTTCAAGAATGCGGCCGGTCGTTTTGACCTCGGCGCCTTCGGAAATGCCTTTGTAGTCGCCGAGCACGACGCAGCCCACGGAATCCTGCTCGAGATTCAGCGCCAGTCCGAAGATGTTGCCGGAGAACTCCAACATTTCGCCATAACGCGCATCGGCGAGGCCGTGGATGCGCACGATGCCATCGGTGACGCTCACCACCGTGCCGACATTGCGTGCTTCGGTCGCCGACTTGAATTTGTCGATACGCGCCTTGATGAGGTCGCTGATTTCCGATGCCTTGATGGACATAACCTAAAATCCTCTAGCAATACTGATCGTTTACGCCGTCAGCTCGAACGCAATGCGTTTGAGCCGGCTGAGCAGGGAACCGTCGATTACCGTGTCGCCGGCACGCAGCACGGCGCCGCCGATCAATGTGGAATCCGTGTCGCAGTGCAGGCGCACCGTGCGCTTGAGCTTGCGCTCGAGGGCCTTGGAGAGCGCTTGCTGTTGGGCGCCGTCGATGGGGGCAGCCGATGTCACGGTCACGTCGATGACGCTTTCCGCCTCGTCTTTGTACTCGTCGAACAGCGCGGAAATTTCCGGCAGGAACCCCAGGCGGTGGTTTTCCGCGAGCATGCGGAAAAAGTTTTGCCGGTGTTCATCGAGCGCGGGACCGGTGACACCCATCACGAACTGCGCCAGGTCCTCGCCGCTGACGCTCGGGCTGCCGAGCAGCTCGTGCACCCGCGGATCGCGCACCGCCGTGGCGGCGGCGCGCAGCGTCTCGGACCAGGGCGCCAAGTCCTTGTCGCCTTGGGCCTCCTGGAATGCCGCTTTGGCGTAGGGCCGCGCGATGGTGGTCTTTTCAGCCATTGTGGGCCGCCCTAGATCTGCGCCGCGAGCTTATCGATGAGATCGCTGTGGGCGCGAGGATCGATTTCGCGCTCCAGGATCTTCGACGCCGCGCTGACGGCAATCTGGGCGACATCCCGACGCAGCGCCTCGCGGGCATGCGCAGCCTCGAGATCGATCTGCTCTTTGGCCGACGCCAATAGCCGGGCGCCTTCCGCAGTGGCGGCACCCTTGGCCTCTTCGACGATGTCGTTGGCCCGATGCTGCGCCTGGTCGATGATCTGACCGGCGCGTTCGCGTGCTTCGCGCATGATGGCCTCGGCGCGCTCATTGGCCGAAGCCAATTCTTGCGTGCCCTTCTCGGCGGCGGCGAGTCCTGCTGCGATCTTGCGAGTCCGCTCGTCCATCGGTCCCAAGATCATCGGCCACACGAATTTCATCGTGAACCAGATGAGGACGATGAACATGAGCGTCTGCACGATCAGCGTGAGATTGATATTCACAATCGTCTCCTGACCAGCGTTACCGGCGACACGCTTAGTGCGTGAGTCCTGCCGCGAACGGATTCGCGAAGGTGAAGAACAGCGCGAAGCCGATGCCGATCATGGCGACCGCGTCCACCAGCGCCGCCACGATGAACATCTTCACCTGCAGCATCGGGGTGAGTTCGGGCTGACGGGCGGCGCCTTCCAGGAAACGGCCCCCGAGAATGCCGAAGCCGATCGCGGTGCCGAGCGCGCCCATGCCGAAGATGATTCCGACGGCCAGCACGGTCATGCCTTGGACGTGTGCAAAATTTTCCATTCAATTCTCCTGAAACGAAACAGCTAGCGAAATTGTTGTTACCGGACTCAAAAACTCAATGTTTTTCCTGGGCCATCGACAGATAGACAATCGTCAACACCATGAATATGAAAGCCTGCAGCGTGATGACCAGCAAATGGAACACCGCCCATGCAAATGCCAGTGCGAATTGCGCGATTAACAGCGCCCAGCCGCCGGCGCTCGACAACTGCTGGGCGCCATGCAGCGTCAGCGCCGCGAGCAGCAGAAAAATCATTTCGCCGGCGAACAGATTGCCGTACAAGCGCAGCGAGAGTGAAATCGGACGCGCCAAAAATGGCACGATTTCCAGCAGCAGGTTCACGGGAACCAACAGGACCTTCACGACGATATTCTTGGCGACAAAGGGCTGCAGTGTCAGCTCCGCCAAGAAGCCGCCGAGGCCCTTCACCTTGATGCTGTAGTAGATGATGAGCACGAATACCGTCAACGACATGGCAAACGTCGTGTTCAGGTCGGTGCTGGGCACGACCTTCAGGTGTTCGATGCCGGCGTGGTGAGCCGCCCAAGGCAGAAGATCGACCGGCAGCAGATCCATGGCGTTGAACAGGAAAACCCAGCAAAAAATCGTCAGCGCCAGGGGCGCGAGCAATCTATTGGTGCCGTGGAACGTGTCTTTGACCTGTCCATCGACTGTTTCCACCAGCAGTTCGACGAAGCTCTGAAACTTGCCCGGTACGCCCGCTTTGGCGGTGCGCGCCGCGAAATAAAACGCACCCCCGAAGAGAAGAGCGAGCGCCGCGGAGAAAAATACGGTGTCCAAGTGGATGACGGAAAAATCCACTATTCCCTTGGGTTCCTTGTTGGAAAGGAACGTCAGGTGATGAAGAATGTATTCGTTTGCGGTAGTGGGTTGCTCTGCTGCCATTTCAATTTCTATGTGTGTCTCGATCGCCTCAAATCAACTGTTTTTTCAGTGTCCGCGCGGTACATTTTTGCCGCCCAAAGGCGGCAACATATTCGCCAGCGCAATCCAAAATACGCAAAACGTTGCGACATAAGTGCCGAGCATCGCCAACGGCACCACCCTCATCGTCTTCAACACCACCACGAACAGCACGATGACCATCGCGATCTTGGCGCTTTCGCCGATGAAGAACGCGCGCATCGCCCGCTGCCCATCTGCAGCCGATTTGCCGCCAAAACCTAGCAATGCCATGACAAGACTCGCGGCGGTGCTGATGCCGCCGCCCATCGCAGCGGATAACGCCGCATGGGGACCCGCAATCAGCCAGCTCACGAGAGCGCAGACTACGGTGACGGCCGCCTGGCCCAGTACGACGCTGAGAGCCAGCCGCCGCGCTAGGGCTAAATCGATCGCGACCAAGTTAAATCCCGTGGAGCGAAGCTCACGAACGCTTCGCCTGTTGTGCCAAAAATGGCCGGCGCATTATAGAGACGCGGCCCTGGAGCATCAAGGCGTTTGCGGGCTATTTTGCGCCTATTGGATGTGGGCCAGGATGCCTTCCAACTCGTCCAAACTGTTGTAACTGACGATCAGCTTGCCTTTGCCTGAGGCGGCATGTTGAAAGGCGACTTTGGCCCCCAGTTTCTCGGCGATTTCAGTCTCCAAGCGGTGAATGTCCGGGTCAACGTCCGCGGCGGCGGGATTGGCGGATTCGGCCGCCTTGGGGTTTATGATGCGTCGCACCAAAGCCTCCGTGTCGCGCACCGACAAGGACTTCTTGGCGACCAGCGTCGCGACTTCGATCTGCTGACGGCGGGCTGCCAGCCCCAGCAGGGCGCGAGCGTGGCCCATCTCGATTTGGCGGTGCTCCAACATCTCCTTGACCTCGTCGGTCAATTCCATCAGCCGCACCAAATTGCTGACGGCGGCGCGCGAGCGTCCCACCGCCTCCGCCGCGGCTTGATGCGTCAATCCGAACTCTTCGATGAGACGCAGCAGCGCGCGAGCCTCTTCCAGCGGATTTAAGTCTTCGCGCTGGATGTTTTCGATGAGCGCCATGGCGACCGCGTCCTCGTCGGGGACATCGCGAATGACGGCAGGAATCTCGGTAAGCCCCGCCATCTGCGCTGCACGCCAGCGCCGCTCTCCGGCGATGATTTCATAGCGCTGCGATTCGGTCGGATTCGGCCGCGGCAGCGGACGCACCAGGATGGGCTGCACCAGCCCGCGCGACTTGATGGAATCGGCAAGTTCGCCCAGGGACTCGGGGCGCATGTCGGCGCGGGGTTGATACTTGCCCCGCTGCAAAAGATCGACGGGCAGGGACGCCAAACGATCGCCGACGAGAATCGCGGGTTTTTCGGGTTCGGGCATGCCGGCGCGCCGTGCCAGCAGGGGGGAGAGCTCGGCCAGGCCTCGACCTAAAGACGGCTTTTTGCCGGACATAGCATTTTCCAGTGAACCGATTGGGCGATTATACGGGCGCGCCCGGCAGATCGTCGCTGCGAATCATTTCCTCGCCCGGCAGCTCGTCACGGCGGATCATTTCGCCGGCCAGCGCCAGATAGGCCAGGGCGCCGCGCGATTCCTTGTCGTGAAACAGCGCGGGTTTGCCGAAACTAGGTGCCTCTGCCAGGCGCACGTTTCGCGGGATGACCGTGCGGAACACTTTTTCGCCAAAATGCTCGGTGAGCTGCGCGGACACTTCGTTGGCTAAATTATTGCGCGGATCGAACATGGTGCGCAGCAACCCTTCGATTTCCAATTGCGGATTGATGCTGTCCTTGATCTGCTCGACGGTCTGCATCAACGCGGTCAAGCCTTCCAGTGCGTAGTACTCGCACTGCATGGGCACCATGACGGAGTCCGCGGCCACCAGCGCATTCAAGGTCAGCATGTTCAACGATGGCGGGCAATCGACCAGAATCACATCGAAGTCGCCGCGCACCGGCGCCAACGCATTGCGCAATTTGAACTCGCGCCCCACAGCCATCGTGAGCAAGCGGACTTCGGCCGCCGTCAGATCCTGATTGCCCGGCATCAGCATGAAGCCGCCGTACTCGACGGCGACCAAGGCCTCAACGGCGCCGCAATCGCCCAACAGGACATCGCAGCTGGTGCGGGCCTGCGCATGCTTGTCGATGCCGCATCCCATGGTGGCGTTGCCCTGCGGATCCAAATCAATGAGCAGTACGCGGCGCTTGGTCGCCGTCAAGGAGGCGGCGAGATTGACCGCGGTCGTGGTCTTGCCCACGCCGCCTTTTTGATTGGCCACTGCGATGACGCGTTTCAAGTCTGGGCTCGTTTCAAGTCTTGCTCGACTTTCGTTGTGAAGGAATCAACTCCACGAGATGCCGCTCATCGGGGAGGCCCGGCACGCTCAAGCGATGCACCGCCAGCACGCGAAACGTTCGCGGCAGTGCGGATATCTCATCGTCAGGCCGCTTACCCTTCATCGCCAGCAAGCGGCCGCCGGGCGCACACAAATGGCCGGCATAGGCCACGAAATCGGCCAGCGACGATAGAGCCCGGGCGACCACTGTATCGAAAAGTTCGAACGGTCTATAGCTTTCCGCACGGGAATTGACCACCAGCACGTTGCCGCAGCCAATCCGCTGTGCCGTCTGTTCGACGAATCGAGCCTTTTTGCCGGTCGCCTCGATGAGCGTGAAGCGGCGTTCCGGATTGACTACAGCCAAGACGAGTCCCGGAAACCCCGCGCCGGTGCCGACATCGGCCAGCCGCTCGCCGCGCAGGTACGGCTGCAAAGTCAAGCTGTCGAGCACATGTTTGCACAGCATGCCGGGCCGATCGCGGATCGCGGTCAAATTGAATTGCGCATTGCCCCGCTCGAGCTCATCCACCAGCTTGAGCAGCGTTTCGGCGCGGATCGGGTCTAATTCGATTCCGAGTTCTCTCGCACCTGAGACGAGCATCTCGCGTTCACCGGCGCGCATTGCTCAGGAGCCCGTCTGAGTATTCAACGTGCCCGGTCCGGCGCGGAATCGGCGGAATCGACGGCGTCAAGCTGGATCGTCAATTGCGCGGATTCATCCGGCTCGTTCTCAAAATGGCCCGCGAATGTAATGCCGCCGTCGGAACCCGCGCATTCCGCGGTCGTCGCCAAGGGCTTCTTCAGCCACAGCCCGCAGGCATCGGCGAAAATTCGTTCCGCTTCCCCCGCCGGCAGCTGCACCGTGGCCTCGATGCGTGCAAGGCGGTCCTGCTTGAAGCAAAGCAGATACGGAGAGGGTGATCGAGCGACAAAGCGTGGGCGGGCTCCATCGACGGCGTAGCACTCCAACTCGCCGGTCGGCGCCGCACGGCCCGCCTCATGAAACAAGAACACTTCGTGCAGTGTCAAAGGCACATCTTTCAATACGCTGCCGAAAGGCGCGACCAGAAGGACATGCCAATCGTAGGACGCATCCAGAGGGGCGGGTGCCGGCACAGGCGCCGCAGCCGGCTTAGGTTGGGACGCGGCGCAGGCGGCCAGCAGCAACACGGCGCCCGCCACGAGCATTTGCCGAACGCGTGCCAAAGAGAAGCTCAATCAACCCCCAGCCAGTCGACTGGCGAGAGTCTCGAGCTCGGCCGCGGCTTCCGGATCCCCGGGTCGATCGTGCTCGAGCACTCGGTGCAAGGCTTGCGATGCCGTGTCCTTCATTTTCACGCAGGCCCTCGCATAGTGAATTCGCCAATCCGCTATCAGCTCGCGCTCCAGAAACTCATAGTCCCGATCATTGACGATGGCATCAAGAACCATCGCACACACGGCCAGTTGCTGTACACGGGTCCAGCTCAAAACCGGCGCGGACGAGCCTTCGGCGAAACAGCGGCGCAAATAGGCCGGCGGATCCGCGCTCGCGATCTCATCCAGAAGATCGCCGACATCGTAAGATTGGATCAAATGCTCGAAGCCCGCCATCGACCGCATTATCCTCGACGTGTGAGAAACTAGGAACATGAACCGTATCTATTTGTTGCTGCTGCTCACTGCGCCGCTTTTGAGCCATGCCCCGGCTTTTGCCGTCACGCGTGTCGAGCGCGGCAATTTGACCTTCGAAAACATTCCGCAAGCCGCGCCGGAGCTGGCCGAGAAATTGGAGGGCTATCTGAACGCGCGGCAGGCAGCACCGCTCGGCTGGTCGCCGCAGGGTCAACTGCTGATCGCGACGCGCTTCGCCGACGTCGAGCAGCTGCATTTGGTGGAACAACCGGGAGGCGCGCGCCGCCAACTGACCTTCCTGCACGAGCCGATCACCGAGGCCGCGTTTTCGCCCGACCCCGCGCATAGCGCCTATGTGTTCCTCAAGGACTCCGGCGGCAATGAAAATGCGCAGCTCTATTACCAACGCCTGGGCGAACCGGCCGCAAGATTGTTGACCGACGGCAAATCCTTGAACGGCGCGCCCGTCTGGTCCAACCGCGGACGCGAAGTCGCCTTCTTCAGCACCGCGCGCGATGGACACAGCTACGACATCGACATCGTGGATCCTGAATCGGGCACCTTGCCGCGCCTGGCCCTGGCGGGCGATGCCAGCGGCGCTGCCTGGTCGGTGCTCGACTGGTCGCCGGATGATTCGAAACTGCTGGTGCTCAAAGAGGTGTCGATCTCCGAAGGATATCTCTACGTTCTGGATTTGAGCAGCGGACAAAAGCGTGAAGTTGAGCCGTCGCCGACCAAGGTCGGGATCGCGGGCGCCAAATTCACGCGCGACGGCCAAGGTGTTTATTTGATCTCGGACCGCGAAGCCGAATTCGCACGCCTGCGCTACGTCAATCTATTTACCAACGACAAGACCGTGATTTCAGCGCATATCCCCTGGGACATCGAAGCGTTGGCGATTTCGCGCGACGGACACTATCTGGCGTACGTCAGCAATGAAGCGGGCGCCGGCAAACTCAATCTGCTCGATCTGCGCACGCACCAAGATCTCACGCCGCCGCGGTTGCAGCAGCCCGGTGTCATTAGCTCCTTGAGCTTCGATGCGGACGGCAAACGGCTCGCATTCGGATTCGCGGCCGCGAATCAACCGCGCGACGCTTACGTCTTGGACATCGCCCAGAATCGGCTGGAACCCTGGACGCGCAGTGAAGCAGGCGCGGTGGATCTCGCGAAATTTGTTCTGCCGCGGCTTACGGAGTTTCCCACCTTCGATCGGGTGGATGGCAAGGCGCGCCAAGTGCCGGCGTATGTTTACGAACCCGCCTCCAGCGGCCCGCATCCCGTGCTGATCTCGCTGCACGGCGGACCTGAATCGCAGTTCCGCCCGGGCTTCGATCCCTGGATTCAATACATGGTCAACGAATTGGGCTTCGCCGTGATCGCGCCCAACGTGCGCGGCTCATCCGGATATGGCAAGACGTATATGGCGCTCGATGACGGCATACTGCGCGAAGACGCCGTGAAGGATGTCGGCGCCATGTTGGTGTGGATCGCGCTGCAGAAGCAATTCGACGCCAAGCACGTGGTGGTCGCGGGCGGCTCCTACGGGGGATATCTGAGCCTCGCGACCCTGGTCAATTACAGCGACCGCTTGCGCGGCGGGATCGATGTCAGCGGCATCGCGGACTTCGTGAGCTTCTTGACCAACACGGCACCCTACCGTCAGAACCAGCGGCGCGCGGAATACGGCGACGAGCGCGACCTGGAAATGCGCAGCTTTTTAAGGCGCATTTCGCCCTTGACCAACGCCGATCGAATCACCCGTCCGCTGCTCGTCGTCCATGGCAAAAACGATCCGCGGGTGCCCCTGTCCGAGGCGGAACAGATCGTGAACAAAGTGCGCGCGAAGGGTGGAGAGGTTTGGTACCTGCTCGCAGCCGATGAAGGCCATGGCTACCGCAAGAAACAGAACCGCGATGCTTACTATGAGACATTCGCGCAGTTCCTGATGATGCTGCGCAACTAACGCCGCGCCCGCGCTGTCGGCGGGTGTTGGGTCGACTATGAAAGGCCTAGCGGGATAGGGAAAGTCGAGGCCCTGTGCTCTCCCGGGCCTCGACTCTCCCTATGCCGCTAGGTCATCCGCGCCGCTCAAACTCACAGTGCCGCGGAGCTATTTGCTTTCGGTAGTCGCCGTCGCCAAAGGCGACTTCTGGTCCGCGAAGTAGGCGGCGGCGATTTTGACGTCTTCATCGCTGGTCAAGAGCTGCGCCATGCTGTCCATGACGGCGTTCTTGCGGCGGCCGTTGCGATAGGAAGTCAGGGCCTGTTCCAGGTAATCCACATGCTGTCCGGCCAGCACCGGCGGCTTCGGCGTCAGTGGGCCTTCGACACCCAGACCATTCTCACCGTGGCATGCGATGCAGGCAGCCACTTGCTTGGGTGGTGCTTTGCCGGGCGCGGGTGTACCGGGCTTTATCGGCGCCGCACCCTGCAAATAGGCCGCAATGTCCTCGATGTCCTCATCCGAGAGCGAGGAGGCCTGCGCATGCATGGTGGGGTGAGGCCGCGAGCCGTCGCGATACTCATGCAACGCCGCGACGAGGTATTCCGCATTCTGGTGGCGCAATTCCGGCACACTGTAGTCCGGATACGCGTTGCGGTAATTGGCGATGCCGTGGCATCCATAACAGGTGTAGAACTTCATCTCACCTTTGGCCGGATCTCCCGCCGCATGCGCGCCCAACGACAAACCAGTCAACGCCGTGGCGGCGAGCCACCCAGTCAATCGAGAAAGCATCTAGTACTCCAAGACTTTTTAGGTTCAATCAGTGCAGTGATGTTAAAGAGTGGGCGGCCAAATTGCCACTGAACGCCGGCATTCCGCGAATTCCCGGCCTCAATCCAAGACATTCGCCAGATCCTGTAGCAGCGTCGGATCCGTCGGCTTGGTTCCGGCCGGATATCGGCAGACCACTCGGCCGCCGCGGTCGATGAGAAATTTCTCGAAATTCCAGCCGATATCGCCGGGAAAGCCGTTTTCCGCCGCCGTCAGCCATGCATACAGCGGATGGCGGTGCGGGCCGTTCACCTCGATCTTTGCCGATAGTGGAAAGGTCACGCCAAAGTTGAGCGAACAAAAGGTTTGGATTTCCGCCGCCGTGCCCGGCTCCTGCGCGCCGAACTGATTGCAGGGGAAACCGACAACCGTGAAATCCTTGGTTCTAAGTTCTTCGTAAAGATCCTCGAGACCCGCGTATTGAGGGGTGTAGCCGCACTTGCTCGCGACGTTCACCGCCAAGGTTACCTTGCCCAGGAGCGGCGCCAATATATTCGGGCTGCCATCAAGTCCGGGCACCGTGAAATCGTAAAAAACACTCATGCGAAATCCTTCAAGTGACGGCTCTCAAGCCGCGCGCTCGCGCTTCTTCAAATGCACCAACAGCAAGGACACCGCGGCCGGCGTGAGTCCCGGAATGCGCGCCGCCTGTCCCAAGGTCTCCGGACGCACGTCGCAAAGCCGCTGACGCGCCTCGTTCGACAATCCGCCGACCAGGCTGTAGTCGATATCTGCCGGCAGGCGCAATTCCTCGTTACGCCAAGCGCGCTCGATCTCATCGCTCTGCCGCTTCAAGTACCCGGCATATTTGGCCTGCACTTCGACCTGCAGTTTCACCTGTTCGCGCAGGCGCTCATCGGCGCACCAATCGGCGCTGACGCTTGGGTCCGGAGCGATGCAGGTCAGATCGTCGAAGGAAATTTCAGGCCGGCGCAATAGATCAAAGGCGTGCGTCTCGCGCGACAGCTCAGCGCCCAGTTTGGCGAGCAACGCAGCGTCGACGTGGGCGGGCTGCACGACAGCGCGTTCCAGCCGATCGACTTCGGAAGCGACCCCAGCGCGCTTGCGCTGAAAGAATTCCCAGCGCTCATCGTTGATGAGCCCCAGTTCCCGCCCCGCGGCGGTTAAACGCAGGTCCGCATTGTCTTCGCGCAAGGAAAGCCGGTATTCAGCGCGGCTGGTGAACATGCGGTACGGTTCGGTCGCGCCCCGCGTGGTCAGGTCGTCGACGAGCACACCCAGGTAAGCCTCGCAGCGCTTAGGAAACCAGGCCTCGCGCCCTTGCACGGCGAGCGCGGCGTTGATCCCCGCCAGCAACCCTTGGGCCGCGGCCTCTTCATAGCCTGTGGTGCCGTTGATCTGACCGGCGCAGTACAGGCCTGACAGGTGTTTGCTCTCCAGGCTGTGCTTCAAATCGCGCGGATCGAAGAAATCGTACTCGATGGCATAGCCCGGTCGGGTGATGTGAGCATTTTCGAATCCGGCAATGGTGCGCACGAATTCGAGCTGTACATCGAAGGGCAGGCTGGTGGAGATGCCATTGGGGTAAATCTCATGCGTATCCAAGCCTTCGGGCTCGACGAAGATCTGGTGCGATTGCTTATCGGCGAATCGCACCACTTTGTCCTCCACCGAGGGACAGTAGCGCGGGCCGACGCCTTCGATCAAACCGGTAAACAGGGGCGAGCGCGCGGTCGCCGCGCGAATGATCTCGTGAGTTCGCGCGTTGGTCGCGGTGATGTGGCAGGGAAGCTGGCGCGGATGCTGCGCGCGCGTGCCGAGATAAGAAAAAACCGGCCGCGGGTTATCGCTGTGCTGCTCGCGCAGCGCCGAAAAATCGACGCTCCGGCCATCGATGCGCGGCGGCGTGCCGGTCTTCAAGCGTCCAACTCTCAACGGCAATTCGCGCAGACGCGCCGCCAAACTGATCGAGGGCGCATCGCCCGCCCGTCCGCCAGGGTGGCTCTCGAGACCCACATGGATTTTGCCGCCCAAGAAGGTGCCGGCGGTCAGAACGATTGCCGGCGCTCGAAACTCAAGTCCGCTCGAGGTGACGACGCCGACCACGCGATCCCCTGCGAGGATCAAATCCGCCGCTTCCTGCTGAAAAAATTCCAAATGAGCCTGGGATTCCAAAATCCCGCGGATCGCACGCTTGTAAAGCTGCCGGTCCGCTTGCGCCCGCGTCGCGCGCACCGCAGGTCCTTTGCTCAAGTTCAGGGTGCGAAACTGGATACCGGCCTGATCGGTGGCGCGCGCCATGGCTCCCCCGAGTGCGTCGATTTCCTTGACCAGATGCCCCTTGCCGATACCCCCGATCGCGGGGTTGCAGCTCATCTGTCCGAGGGTCTCAATGTTATGCGTCAGCAGCAGCGTGCAAGCGCCCATCCGGGCAGCCGCGAGCGCCGCTTCGGTGCCGGCGTGACCGCCGCCGATAACGATGACCTGGTACTGCTTTGCAAAACGCATGACGCTGAATCTACTCGATTTTTAGGCCGGGCGCGTACTCTAAACTCTCGCGATGAAAAGCACCAGGGAACCATTGACGGGCGTCTTGGCACTAAAGCGTTAGAAGCCTAAAATTGCGCCTGGAACTTTCGCATGAACTCCCATTCGTCGATCCGCCCTAAGAGAGATTCCGCGCCGGCCGGGCGAGACAGCGGGGGCTTGGGAATCACGGCCATAGCCGTCATCGCCGCACTCGTGGTGGGCATGATCGGGATATTCGATGTGGCGGCGGGAGCCGCACCGCAGATCGGCCAGTCTGCGCCGGATTTCACCGCGGTCGACAGCAAGGGCGACTCCATCCATTTGAGCGAGTATCGCGGCAAAACCGTGGTGCTGGAATGGACCAATGCCGATTGCCCCTACACCCGCAAGCATTACAGCAGCGGCAACATGCAAGGCGAGCAGGCGCTGGCGAAAAAGAATGGCATCGTGTGGCTGACCGTGATCTCCTCGGCTCCCGGCAAGCAAGGCTATGTCAATGGCGCCGCTGCGGACGCGCTGACGGTCTCACGCCACGCGGTCCCGACGGCGGTACTGCTGGACCCCACGGGAAGCGTCGCCCGCTTGTACGCGGCAAAGACGACGCCCCATATGTTCGTCATCGACAAGGACGGGACGCTTCAGTACATGGGCGGCATCGATAGTCTTGCAACCACCGATCAGGCGGACATTGGTCGCGCCGAACCGTACTTGAAGGAAGCGATGCTGGCGGTGGCCGCAGGCGATCCCGTGCCACACCCCGTCACGAAGCCGTATGGCTGCTCGATCAAATATTAGGTCCTGGCAGAGAATCCCGCGTGGCCTTATCGAAGGCTGATCCCGCTCCAGGTGAGCGCGTATAGTCCGCTGCTTGGTTATCCGTCCCGCCATTCCTGCCGAACGCCGGACCCTCGAGGCGCTGCAGTGGCGCGCATCGCTCGGCAATGAAGGCGATCGCGATGCACTGCTGCGGCATCCGGATGCCATCGACTTGCCGCCGGAACAAATTGCCGCGGGCGGCGTCTTTGTCCTCGAACAGGATGGCGCCATCGTCGGCTTTTCGGCCATTGTGCCGCGCGACGATGGCGACACGGAACTCGACGCACTGTTTGTCGAGCCGAGCATTCAACGTCGCGGGGTCGGGCGAAAGCTGCTGGAACACTGCGCCGCCGCGGCGCGCTCGATGGGCTCGAACTCACTGCATGTCGTGGGAAACATTCACGCCAAGCAGTTCTATCTGTCCTGCGGGTTCACCATCGTCGGCAGCTTCGAAACCCGCTTCGGCTTAGGACTGCTGATGCGCAAGGCGCTCTGACCCTATCAGGCGCCAAGGTTTGCCGGTGGCGATGCCTTATTCCACGGCCACCGGAATGCCGGCGAACTTGCCCGCCCATTTTTTGGGTCCGGTTTCATGCACCGATTCGCCATCGGCGCTCACCGCCACAGTCACGGGCATATCCTTCACGTCGAATTCGTACACCGCCTCCATGCCGAGTTCCGGAAAGGCCACGACGCGGCTGCCGCGAATGGCGTTCGATACCAGAAATGCAGCGCCGCCGACTGCAATCAAATACGCGGAGCGGTGCTTCGCAATCGAGGCGACGGTTTCGGGCCCGCGCTCGGCTTTTCCCACCATCGCCAGCAGTCCTGATTTGCCGAGCATCGTGTCCGTGAATCGGTCCATGCGGTTGGCGGTGGTGGGACCCGCCGGCCCCACGACTTCAGTACCGACGGGATCGACGGGCCCCACGTAATAAATCACGCGCCCGGTGAAATCCAAACCGTCCGGCAGCGCTTTGCCTTGATCCAGCAGTGCGCAGATGCGTTTGTGCGCGGCGTCGCGGCCCGTCAGCAATTTGCCCGACAACAACAGGCGTTCGCCCGGCTTCCAAGCCGCGATCTCCTTTTTGGTGAGGCCATCGAGGGACACGCGGCGTGCGCTGGCATCGGCGCTCCACTGCACCTTGGGCCAGAGATCCAAATTCGGCGCCTCCAGCAGCGCGGGCCCGTTGCCGTTCAGCGTGAAATGAATATGTCGAGTGGCGGCGCAATTGGGAATCACCGCTACCGGCAAGGATGCAGCATGGGTCGGATAGTCCAAAACCTTGACATCCAGCACCGTGGTTAAGCCGCCCAAGCCTTGCGCGCCGATTCCGAGAGCGTTGACGCGCCGGTAAATGTCCAAACGCAGTTCCTCGAGCGCAGTCTTCGGGCCGCGGGCGATGAGATCGCCGATATCGATCGGATCCATCAGCGATTTCTTCGCGAGCAGCATGGCCTTCTCGGCGCTGCCGCCGATTCCGATGCCCAGCATTCCCGGCGGGCACCAGCCCGCGCCCATTTCAGGCACCATTTCCAACACCCAATCGGCCACGGAGTCCGACGGATTCAGCATGGCGAACATCGATTTGTTTTCCGAACCGCCGCCTTTCGCGGCGACGGTGATGTCCAGCTCATCGCCGGGAACGAATTCCGTGTGGATCACGGCGGGGGTGTTGTCCTTGGTGTTGCCACGCTTGAATGCCGGGTCCGCGACGATGGAGGCGCGCAGCTTGTTTTCAGGATTCAAGTAGGCGCGTCGCACGCCTTCATTGATCATCGCCTCTAGATCCAGTTTCGCATCCCAGGTCACGCCCATGCCCACCTTGACGAACACCACCACGATGCCGGTGTCCTGGCAAATCGGCCGGTGGCCTTCGGCACACATGCGCGAGTTGGTGAGAATCTGCGCGATGGCATCTCGCGCGGAGGGACTTTGTTCCACCTCGTAGGCGCGGCCCATGGCGCGGATGAAGTCGGGCGTGTGGTAGTAGGAAATATACTGCAGGGCGTCCGCGACGCTCGCAATCACATCGGCTTCGCGAATGACGGTCATGTCGCAAATCTATCAAGTTGTGAGCGAGCATGGCTAGCGAATCCCATACAATCTCTCGATGGGAGGTAGCGTGCGGCAGTCGTTCGGGGCGTTCGTATGGATTGGCGTGAGCGCGTGCGCGTGGTGGGCGCGGCCCGCTGCCGCCGAAGATATCGGCGTTCTGCCGACGATCGAATGCCGGCTCGAACATCCGCTGCATTTGACCTCCGTTGCCGCGCGCTGCGGAACCTTGCGCGTGCCGCTCGACCGCGAACACCCCAACGAGGGATCGATCGACTTGAAGTTGGCCATTGTGCCGGCCTTGAACCGGCGCAGCACGGCGGCCCCCTTGTTTCTGTTGGCCGGCGGCCCGGGACAAAGCGCCATGCAGGTGTACGTGGCGCTCAACACCGCCTTCGCGCGCATCAACCGCAATCATGCAGTCGTGCTGCTGGACCAGCGCGGCACGGGAACTTCCAATCAGCAGTCATGCGTCTATCCCGAGGATTGGCAGGAGCCTGAAGACCCGATGCCGGCGCTGCGCAAGGCGACGGTGGATTGCCTTGCAAAGCTTGGGCCGCAGGTGCGTTTCTACACCACCAGCATCGCGGTTCGCGATTTGGACGATGTGCGCCGGGCGTTGGGCTACGACCAGATCGACTTGTACGGGGGCTCCTATGGCACACGCGTCGCCGAGCAGTACATGCGCCGCTACCCGACGCACGTCCACGCGGTGATCCTGGACGGAGTGACGTATCCGCAGCAGGCGATCGGCGCCGAAACCCCGGAAGACGCCGAGCGCTCCTTGAATTTGATCGTCGCGCGCTGCCTGCAGGCGCCCGATTGCGCTGCCACCTATCCGCAGCTGCAAGACGAACTCAAGGCGCTGCTCAAGCAGTTCGGACCGCAGAAAGTCAGGGTGACCATCGACGATCCGAACAGCGGCTTGCCGCTCGAGATCGAGTTCAACCGCAGAATACTCAACGCCGCGCTGCGCATGCTCTCCTACAGCAGCATGCAGGCATCGCTCTTGCCCACGCTGATTCACGAGGCGGCGCACGGCAAGCTGCGGCCGCTGGCGGCCCAATCCGTCATGAATATGCGGCAGATCTCCGATCAGCTGGCGAACGGCATGCAGTACAGCGTGATCTGCAGCGAGGATGAACCGCTTTTCGCGGGCATCGACCGCGCCGCCATGGCAAAGACCTACCAGGGCACCGACATGATGGACGGCCTGCATGAGGTTTGCGGCCTCTGGCCGCGGGGACCGGTGGACGCGGACTTGCACGCTCCCCTGCACAGCGACATTCCGACCCTGCTGCTCTCCGGTGAGGCGGATCCGGTCACGCCGCCGGTCGACGCCGAGCGCGCCGCCGGCGGTCTTACCCGCCACCGGCATTTGATCTTGAAGGGCGAAGGCCACGGCCAGTTGCCAACCGGCTGCATGCCGATCATCGCCGCGGATTTTCTCGACAACCCCGTACCCGACAAGCTGGATGCGAGCTGCCTGGACCGGCATTCGCCCGAACCGTTTTTCCTGAGCATGACCGGACCTGCGCCATGATCGAAGCGATGGGCCTGAACAAGCGCTTCGGCAGCATCGAAGCGGCGCGGGACGTCTCATTCGTGGCGCGCGACGGCGAGATCACCGGCCTCTTGGGTGCCAATGGCGCCGGCAAATCCACCTGTCTGCGAATGCTCTATGGCGTGCTGACGCCCGACAGCGGCAAGGCGTGCATCGACGGCATCGACATCCGCGGCGAGACCTCGAAGGCGCGTGCGCACTTGGGCGTACTGCCGCACGCGGCCGGGCTGTACAACAACCTGACCGCGCGCGAGAACATTCGCTACTTCGGCGCGCTGCAGGGGATGGAGGCGACGCGCTTGGCGTCGCGCACCGCCGAGCTGTCACAGGCGCTCGGCATGGACGCCTTCATTGAACGCCGCGCCAAGGGATTTTCACAGGGCCAGCGCATCAAGGTGGCCCTGGCCCGCGCCCTGGTGCACGACCCCGGCAACGTCGTGCTCGATGAGCCTACCAACGGACTCGACGTGATGGCGATTCGCAATTTGCGCGAGATGCTGCTGGCGCTGAAAGCTCAAGGACGCTGCGTTTTGTTCTCATCGCATGTCATGCAGGAGGTAGCGGCACTGTGCGATCGGGTGGTCATCATCGGCCACGGGCGGGTACTCGCGGACGCCACGGTGCAGGAGATTCGTGAGCGCAGCGGCACGGCCACCCTGGAAGAGGCCTTCCTGCAGGTGCTGGGCGATCCGGAAGGCGTGAGCTGATGCCGACCCTGCTGACGGTCTTCGCCAAGGAATTCCTCGAAAATCTGCGCGACCGGCGCACGCTGTTGTCGGCGTTGTTGTTCGGCCCCTTGTTTGGCCCGCTGCTCTTCGGACTTATGGTGTCGCGCATGCTGGAGCAAAGCGTGGTCGAGTCGGATGTGCCCTTGAAGCTCACCATTTCCGGCGGCCACTATGCGCCGGGACTGATTCGCTACCTCGAGGGTCGCGGCGCCAAGCTCACGCACACGGAACTGTCGGAGGATCAGGCGCGGGCGGCGGTTAGAAACGGCCGCTCCCAGGTGGTGCTGCTCGTGCCCGCGGATTATCCCAAGCTTTTCGTGGACGCGCGGCCGGCGCCCATACTGCTGTTCGCCGACAGCGCCGATTCGCAAACACGAAAAATTGCCGATCGTGCCAAGTCCATGCTGGGCGCTTACGGCAGCACGATCGCACAATTGCGGCTGGAAATGCGCGGCGTGAGCCCATTGCTGAGCGTCCCCATCGCGGTCAACGAAGTTGATATCGCGACACCCGCCGGGCGCGCGGTGGTGGTGTTGGGATTCATGACGTATTTCGTGCTGTTCGCCTTGTTGATGGGCGGCCTGTACCTGGCAATCGATTCCACCGCGGGAGAGCGCGAGCGCGGCTCGCTCGAAGCACTGCTCAGCTTGCCGGTGGCGCGTTCGGCGTTGGTGGGCGGAAAGATTCTGGCGACCTGCGCCTACATGTGCATTTCACTGGCCTTGAGCCTCACGGCGTTCGTATGCGTATTTCGCTTCGTGCCGCTCGAGCGCATCGGCATGAGTGCCAATTTAGGCTTCCGCACGGCAGTGATCTTTTTTGGTATCTGCCTGCCCTTCGTGCCCCTGGGCGCGACGCTGATGACCTTGGTCGCATCGTTCACGCGTACTTACCGCGAGGCGCAAACTTATCTCACCACCGTGCTGCTGGTGCCGACGCTGCCGATCGCCTTTGCCAGCATTTATTCCCTGAAGACCAAGAGTTCGCTGATGATCATCCCATCCTTGAGCCAGCATTTATTGATGACCAGCGTGCTCAAGGACGAACCGATTTTATTGAGCGACGTGCTGGTCTCCGCGGCCGCTTCGCTCAGCATAGCGCTGCTGATGTTCGTGCTCACCGCGCGCCACTGGCGGCGCGAAACCATGCTGGGCTAAATCTAATTGGATGAACGTTTAACAGCGCAACATTAGGGGAAAGCCGGTATAGGAGTTCAACTAGAGCGTATGTATACTAATTACAACGCAGGGTTCGCGTTGCTCAGGGGAACAGGAATGAGCGCATCTTCATCCGCACGGATGGCCATCGTGGCGTTTCTCGCCATCATGACGGTGTCCGCAGGCACGATGCTCTGGCTTTTCTGGCGTTTTCCGCTCATGACCGCGATCGTCACGCTCGGCGTGTTCGCGGCGCTTGTTGTGTTGTCGAGGCTTGCTCGGTCCATCGATGTCGACTTGAAGGATTTGGATCGGACCGAACAGAGCGTTTGATCGTCGCCAAACAGCGACAGGCCTCTCGAGCGAGGCAGGGCCACCGTCGCCATTGATTTTCTAAAACCCCGTGGGCTTTAAAATACCGCTTACCCGCCCACCCGTTTGAGCGCGGCTTTGGCCCGCAAAGTTTGCGGATGATTGGCGCCAAGTTGCGATTCCAGGTCGAGGCTCGCCTTTTTCAGCAGGGCCGGCGCTTCGGCGCTGCCGCTTTTCGCCAGAGCCTCGCCCAGCCGTTCGCGGGCTTGCGCCAGTTCCCAAATATCATCGGGGGCCTGTTCTCGAATCGAAACCGCTTCCCTAAGCAAAGCCACCGATTCGGTATCGCGGCCCATTGCCGAATCGACCGTTCCTAGGCCTTCGAGCGCCATCGCCAGATTCGCCGCGCTCTGCGCGCCCAGCTTGCGCAATCCTGCGGCCGCGTCGGCAAACTGCTGCTGAGCGGCTTGATTGTTGCCCTGGCTCGCGGCGAGCTGTGCCGTGGCGATTTCGGTTCTCAGTGTCAAAGGATGCGCGGCGCCGTAGTGCGCCAATGCGGATTGGTGGGTCTCGGTCAGGGCCGCCGCCGCCTGTTGGTCGCCCGTGGCCAGGAGCGCCTCGCCCAAAAATGTCCGTGCTTGTAGCGCAACCGGGCTGTCGGGCCCCGCATAACGGCTCGCCATGTCCACCGATTCGCGCAACACGCTGATCGCTGCCTCATTGCGATTGGTGATGCTGAGGATTCGGCCGTAGTAGCTCATCGCGGCCGCGACGGCGGCGGAGTCGCCCGCGAGCGCCCGCTCGCGCTCTACCGAGCTCTCCAGCAGGCTCTCGGCATCGCGCAAATGACCCGCGCGCATCTCGAGCGTGCCCGTATTGGCGACGACGATCTGCGCATCGATGCCGTCGCCCAGGCCGAGCGCGCGGTAAATCGCCGTGGTCTCGTAATAGGCTTTGAGTGCTTCGGGCACCCGGTTCACGGTCCCGAGCGTAATGGCGAGCGAGTTGAACAGCACCGCGGTCTCGCGGTTGTCGTGGCCCGACAAGGCGATGCGCTCGGCGATCGCATTGTGGATCGTGGCGATCGCGCCGTCGATATCGCCATGCGTGCGTTGTAGGCGCGCGCGAATGACCAACCCCTCGAGGCGCTCCTCCGCATACTGCTGCGGCGCTGCGCGCCAGAAATTTTCCGCCTGCCCCAACAATGTTTCGGCGCGATCCGCATGCCCTCGCAGCAATTCGATGTTGGCGAGCTTTTGGCGCGCGTCGGCTATCGCGAAAGGATCGGCTCTCGAATCCGCTTCGGCAAGAAATCCCTCGAGCAGCGCACCCGCGCCGTTCACATCCTCGAGCGCGCCATACAGATCCGCCAACGTCAGGACGACCTGGCCCGCGAGCAGCGGCTGATCGCGATATTCCTTCAGCACACGCTGGGCGCTCGAGTCGATCATGCCCTTGGCCGTCGTCGATTTGGCGCCTTGATCGCTGATCGCCGCGCGAAACAGCCCCGTTAAGTTGTAGCGCACCGCTTCCTCGCGTGCCGCCACGCGCCGCGCCGCGTCGCGCTCGTGAGCGGCCTTTTCGGCCTGCCATGCCGCCACGCCCAAACCGGCCGCCAACGAAACGATCACGGCTGCCACGGCCGCCGCGGCCCAGCGATAGCGGCGCAGCGTGCGGCTGATGACATAGAGGTGCGCGCCCTCGCGTGCTTCGACCGGCTCGCCGCGGCGCGCCCGCTCGACATCGAGCTTGATGGCCTCCACCGTGGCGTAGCGATCACTAGGCGCCTTGCGTAACGCCTTCGACACGATGGCGTCGAAATCGCCGCGCAGCAGCCGCACAGGAACCGGCGCGTTCGGTTGCGCTTCCGCCGTCCGGCTCAAGGAGGGCGCGGGGCGCTGCAATACCGTACGCATCGCCTGCAATACCGGTGTATCGGATCCCATCCAAGCATGCGCGCCGCTCAAGAGCTCGAACAGCAGCAGACCCAGCGCATACACATCGGTCGCGGTGGTGATGGCGCCGCCCGTGAGCTGCTCGGGCGCCGCGCAGATCGGCGTCATGGGCGTTGCCGCTGCCTGCGTCACCCGGGCGCGTTGCGCGTCCAGCAGCTTCGCGATGCCGAAGTCCAGAAGCTTCACCGCGCCAGACGGCGTCACCAGAATGTTCGAGGGTTTGAGGTCGCGGTGCACGATCAGATTGCGATGCGCATAGGCAACGGCGTCGCATACTTGGATGAAGAGCGCCAGGCGCTGCTCGAATGATGCGTGGGTGATCTGGCAATACTCGGTAATCGAACGGCCTTCGACGAATTCCATCGCCATAAAAGGACGGCCGTCCTCAGTCACACCACCGTCGTAGAGCCGCGCGATGCCCGGATGTTCCAGCCGCGCCAGAATCTGGCGCTCCGCTTGGAAGCGCTCCATCTGCGCCGCCGCCTCGCGCTGCAGGAGCTTGATGGCGACTCGCTGCTCGAAGTTCCCGTCGGCGCGTGTGGCTTCATAGACTTCACCCATGCCGCCGCGGCCGAGCAGCCGCGTGATGCGCCAGGCGCCGAGACGCAATCCCACGGTGCCGTCCGGAATCAATTCCTCTGCAGGCTTGGGAGGGATCGACAGAAAACCGCCCGACGCGCTCGCCGAGCGCAGCAGACTTTCAACTTCGGCGAGCACAGCGGAGTCTTCGACTCGCCGGGCGCGCAGATTCGCGATCCGCTCCGCTTCGGGCAAGTCGAACATATCGTCCAGCAGCGCATCGACGCGGGCGCGTTGCGCGGCAGTCAGCGGGGCCGTGACTTGATCCTGCATATTCTTATGAGCCTGGCTTGCGGTCAGTGTACCTGAGAGGCGGCGAAGATTCGGTTGCACAGCGCGCCCAGTTTCTGAGGTAACTCGGGAGCCGCCATCGCGATGTCGTCGTTGCCGCCGCGAACCTGGATATCGCAGAGCAGGTCATTCTTCTGCGCGATGACCTCATGAAGCGTGTCCTGCCACACGGCCGCGTCGCCGACGCCTGGAAGTGGACGGACCGGCAGCGGCATTTTTCCAGTCGACCAGGCCTCGAGCGAGGCCTTGCCGAGGCCGGGACGCACACTCACCGTGATGGCCGAGAAACCGGTGGTCAGAAACGCGCACGACTGACCGTCCCCGGCCAACGCCGTGGCATGGGTGATCGGCGCGTGCAACAAGCCCTGCAGATCCGCCGCCTTGAGGACCAGCGTCTCGCAGGGGGAAGTCGGCGCGAGGACGGGTGGCACGGCGCCGGGGGGCGCGGCGCTGGGCGCTTTTGAGCAGCCCGCCAGACTCAAGCATGCGGCACCCAGCAGGATGACCCGTTGCGCGACGGAAATCACCGCGGGCGCGCGCGCCGCCTTGGGGGCCGTGGCCGGTGCGGGCTTGCAGCGGTGAGGAAGGTTCATGTCGCGTTCCTGGTGGATCTGGCAATGAAAACCGGATGCGGCGTTCGAACCCGCCATGAACCTTGGGCGTCGCTTACAGCCAGCGTCGATGGTTATGTCTAGAATCGAACGATGGAAGAGCTACATCCGCTCCCGGACGATGCGCTTACCCGCCTGGAGACGAGCACGGCCTCCGTCGAGGTGCGCCGCATTGCGGCCGAATTGCTGCCCGCCTTTTATCAGCAGCTGCGGCGTATCGCACAACGCACACGGGCGCGAATGGGTGCGGGCCACACCTTACAAACGACGGCCTTGGTTCACGAAGCGTACCTGCGCTTGGGACAGTCACGCAGCTTCGTCGATGAAACCCATTTTTTGCGCGCGGCCGCGCTGGCCATGCGTCATGCCTTGATCAATTACGCCCAATCGCGCGTCGCCGAGAAACGCGGCGGCGGCGGCCCGCACGTGACCCTTTCTCATATCGACGAATTCTCCGTCGATTCGGACGAGGGCCTGCTCGCGCTCAATGAGGCGATGGAAAAACTGACCCAAGAGATGCCGCGCCTTGCGGATGTGGTCGAGTGC
>Ga0209330_1000152_pt1 | contig 34568 bp, 32 predicted proteins | sample JacPinW_OM2H0_O3_FD_187969 | JGI IMG/M metagenome (GOLD analysis project Ga0209330, IMG submission 187969) | Forest soil microbial communities from Algoma, Ontario, Canada - Jack Pine, Ontario site 1_JW_OM2H0_O3 (SPAdes) (version 2) | ecosystem: Environmental > Terrestrial > Soil > Boreal... | reverse complement strand
AGTGCTCATCAACTCGGCCGAATTTCGCTCCGGAATCCGTTCACGGAACGCGGGTCACGGCACACGGATCCCGTCTTCTGCCAGCCACTGCTTTTCGCTATAATGCGGGCTGCCCAAACTTCTCCCGCGAGGCTTGCAACCTGACCTAACGCCATGCCTACCCAAACTAAACCGAAGAACTCCAAATTCGACGCCTCAAAATATCAAGGCCTCGACCGCGACACACTAATCCGCATCTATCGCCTGATGTTTCTCTCTCGCCGCCTCGACGACCGCGAAATCCAGATCAAGCGCCAGAACAAAATCTACTTCCAGATCAGCGGCGCAGGACACGAAGCGGCTCTCGTCGCCGCCGGCCTCGTCCTGAAGCCTGCCTACGACTGGTTTTTTCCGCACTACCGCGATCGTGCTCTGATGCTCGCGCTCGGCGTCACTCCTTACGAAATGATGCTCCAAGGAGTCGGCGCGAAAGACGACCCCGCATCCGGCGGCCGTCAGATGCCCTCACACTGGGGCAATCAAAAACTTAACGTCGTCTCGCGCTCTTCACCCACCGGCACGCAATTCCTTCACGCCGTCGGCTCCGCCGAAGCGTCGCTCTACTACAAAAAATTTCCGAAAGCGTTCGATCAAGCTCGCAAAGCTCCGCTCGGTGAAACCGTCGAGTACAAGCCCGATGACGTGATGTACGTTTCTTCCGGCGAAGGAACCACCAGCGAAGGCGAATTCTACGAAGCGCTGAACACAGCCAGCACGGAAAAACTTCCTGTCCTGTTCCACATCGAAGACAACGGCTACGCCATCTCCGTCCCGGTCGAAGTCCAAACCCCCGGCGGCAGCATCTCGAGACTCGTCGCGAATTATCCTGATATGCACATCGAGGAATGCGACGGCACCGACCCGCTGGAAAGTTACGCCGCCATGAAACGCGCCGTCGAACACTGTCGCGCGCGCAAAGGTCCCGCGCTCGTTCATTCCCACGTGATTCGCCCGTACTCGCACTCGCTCTCCGACGACGAAAAACTCTATCGCTGCGACGCCGAACGCGAAGAAGAATCGCGCCGCGACCCCATCCCGAAGTTCGGCCTCTTCCTCGTGCGCGAAGGCATCATCGAGGAAAGCGAGCTCAATAAACTGGAAGCGGACGTCGACCGTGAAATTGGCGAAGCCACTGACCGCGCTCTCGCCGCCGAATTGCCCTCTAAGGAATCCATCTATGAATGGGTCTATTCGCCGGACGTTGACCCGCGCGGAAAACAATTCGAAGCCCAACCCAAACTTCAGGGCGAGCCCAAAACCATGGTCGAGATGGTTTCCGCCACCCTCTTCGACGAAATGAAAACCGACGAGCGCATCGTCGTCTTCGGCGAAGACGTAGCGGATTGCAGCCGCGAAGACAGCCTGTCTCTCGTGAAAGGGAAGGGCGGCGTATTCAAAGCCACTTCAGGATTGCAGCGCAAGTACGGCTCGAAACGGGTTTTTAATTCGCCTCTCGCCGAAGCAAACATCGTTGGCCGTTCGATCGGTATGGCTCTGCGCGGGTTGAAACCTGTACCGGAAATTCAATTTTTCGATTACATCTGGCCCGCTTACATGCAGCTTCGCAACGAGCTCGCCACCATGCGCTGGCGCTCAGCGGGACATTTCAAAGCTCCCGTCGTCGTTCGCGTCGCCATCGGCGGCTACCTAACCGGTGGCTCGATTTATCATAGCCAGAGCGGCGAAGTGATTTTCACCCACGTTCCCGGCTTGCGCGTAGTAATGCCTTCCACGGCGCTCGACGTTTGCGGCCTGTTGCGCACCGCGATTCGTTCCGACGATCCCGTGTTATTTCTCGAGCACAAACATCTCTATCGCCAGCCCTACAATCGCTCGGAATATCCCGGCGCGGATTTCACCATCCCGTTCGGCAAAGCAAATGTCGTGCGGGAAGGCACCGACGTCAGCATCATCACCTACGGCGCTGTAGTCCATCGAGCCGAAGTCGCGGCCGCGGAATTGTCTCGCGCTGGAATTTCCGTCGAGATTCTCGATCTGCGCTCGCTCAGCCCTTACGATTGGGACGCGATTGCCGCAACGGTTCGCAAAACCAACCGCGTAATTGTGGCCTACGAAGATACTTTGTCCTGGGGATACGGCGCGGAAATCGCCGCCCGCATCGCCGACGAATTATTCGAAGACCTCGACGCTCCCATCCGCCGCGTCGCCGCTACCGACACCTTCTGCGCCTACCAGCCAAAACTCGAAGACGCAATCCTGCCCCAAACCGAAGATATCGTCCGCGCCGTCCGCTCCCTGGCCGCCTTCTGATGCGAACGCTCTTGGTTTGCTCCAGCGATCCCGCGAGGAATTTCGTCGTCTGCGCATCCGCAGGTTGTCTTGAGCGTGCCCGAAGAGCCTTAGCGCCGGCCGGACTTGCAGTAGCAGGATCCCGTAGGGGCGCAGCATGCTGCGCCCGCTCCAACGACTCCCGGGCGCACAACGATCAGCCCAGGCCCGCCTTTCGTAGCGCCGGCGTCCCGCCGGCTCTTTTGACTTCCTGCATCCTTCGGCGATCACTCGCGTTGGCGCAGCACGCGCCCGCCGCCGATTTTGATCACGAAACTTTTCCCGTGGTAAAATCGTATACCAATACGGGAATCCGCGCGAACACGGTCGAAGTGTGTCGCGCAGGAGGCTAAAAATGATTTGCAACCATTGCAAGCGGGAACTCGCCGAGCATTCAAATTTCTGCTACTACTGCGGAGCGCCCCAGAACGTCGCGCCTTCCGTGCCGCCCATTCAGAAGCGCCTGATGCGCTCGTCCGTCGATTGCAAAATCGCTGGTGTCTGCGGCGGTATCGCTGAATACATGGACGTGGACCCCACTGTCGTGCGCCTGGTCTGGGTGCTCGTCTCGTTCTTCAGCGGCATCGTCCCTGGCCTGATCGCCTACCTGGTCGCATGGCTCGTGATGCCGCAAGCGCCGCTGCCCGTTCCGGCGCCCGTGATCGTTACGCCCCCGCCCACGACAGCGCCGAACTTCACCCAGCCCGCATAAATCCGGCTGCCGCCATACGCGGCTCGCTCGCGCAGGATGGGGTGAGGCTCTTGATAGCGCGGAACGGCTCGGCGGGATGCAGAGGGGACAAGACTAGAAGGGTAAGACGGCGAAGTAGCCGCAAATTGGAGCCGTGGCGAGCTGGGTTAAAGGCTCAGCGAAAGCGTGGCCGATCGGCCGAACTATTCCCGCTTATCCCTGCCCTTCGGTTTCTTCGAAAAATTACGCTGCTTGGCAAAAATCGCGTGGTCGAGCGAAATCAGCCCCGCCCCTACCCCAGCCAACGCGAACGACCCAACCATCAGAGCCATTGGAAATTCGTAGTTGTGCAGCGCCGTCGGATTCGCCAGCATCCCGTGCACCTTCACCACCGCGACGCCCATCTCGACCGCCAGCAGCAACCCGGTAGCCCGTGTGAACAGTCCAACGATGAGCAATATCCCGCCAAAGAACTCAAGCACCCCTGCGATGTAAGCAAAATACGCAGGAAAACCCATACTAGTGAAGGCCTGGGTTGTGTGCTGCAACTGCGTGAACAGCTTGGGGTACCCATGCGAGATAAAAATGACCCCAAGTCCCAGCCGCAGCAGCAGCAACGCGAGCGGCTTCAGTTTTTCCAAACCTTCCATTCGTAATCTCCCGGCATCCGGTCACGGAAGCCGCTGGATCGCCAGCTTCTCGCGTTGTGACCTACGCGCTCAATCCCGAGCGCCCCGCATTGTAGCAGACGAACTGAACCGCGCTGAAGCCGCTGCGCATGGAAACCGCATCACTAAGCGCGGCCAAACTGCGCGCCGCCCTTAGTGTAAAATCCAAAGTTGTTTCCGAAGCCGTGTGAAGGACGAAGGAACGCTCGCGGAAACTTTGATAGGAAATTGATGGAGTGTTGTCGAAGACGAAAACTATGGGTGTCGTGACGCGTGATAGAGACTGCCCCAGCTTCGTGGGCTCGGAGAGCGATTATGTGCGGGCGTCGCTCGCCGTTGGAGTCACGTTCGGAGACCGGCCGTGACCCGGAAACTTCTGCTGGGTTTGACGGTGTTGCTGATTTTAGGTACCGCCGGATATATTCGATTCCGTCATCCGAAAGCGCCGATGGAGGTGGGGTACGCGGGCGAGCGCCAAGTGATCCTGTGGAGCACGTCCGCGCAAGTGCGCGAGGTGGTGACGACCGTTGGCTTTGGCGAAAAACTTGATGTGCTTCAGCGTTTTCAAGATCAAGTGAAAGTGCGCACATCGACCGGAATCTCAGGCTGGATTGAGGAACGCGAATTGCTTTCCGCGGATGTGTGGCAGACCGCAAAGGATTTGAACAAGAAAGCCCTCTCGATGCCGATTGAAGCGCGCGGCCATACCAAAGTTCTTAGCAATCTTCATATTGAACCGGGACGCGATTCGCTGCGCCTCCGCCAACTAAATAAAAACACTCCGCTGGATGTGCTCGCGAGGCAACCGGTAGCGGTTGCGATGTCTCGCGGCGCGGCTGCCGGGGAAGATCCCTCCGCGAGTCCGCCAGGAAAAAAGGAAGATTGGTGGCTTGTATTAGCGCACAACAACGATCAAACCACGATGGCCGGCTGGGTCATGGGGCGCTTTATCGACCTCGATGTTCCTGCGCCGCTACCGGATTACGCCAGCTCGGCGGGAATGCGAATTGTAGGTTGGTTCGAACTAAATCGGGTTGCGGATGTTTTGCAAAATGCAAAGCCGCAATATCTTCTGGTGGGGACGCACGGAGCCGAGGGACAACCGTGCGATTTTTCACTGCTACGCGTGTACACATGGGGCCAGAAGAGGGAGCGATACGAGACTGCGTTTGTGGAAAGCGATGTTTGCGGCAAATTGCCGGTCAAGATAACCAAACCCTCTGCGCCGGGCGGTGAAGTGAGATTCGAGTTTCAGAATCTAAGCGGCAAAGGCGCTGAAGAGCGTAAATATGTGATGAGGCAAACGGTTGTCCGGCGCGTGCGCGAAGCTGGCGAAGAGAAACCCCTTAAGCGCAAGCGTTAATCAGAGCGCTTCACCCTCCTTCATTTAATCAGGCAACGAAGTTCAATTGCGCTAAATTTGTCCATATGCGTAATCGCATGCCCTTCAGCGCTTTGGTCGTCTCCATTTGCGTGCTTTTGGTCGTCGGACATTGGCGAGCTGAAGCACGGGGGGGCCAGCAACGGCCTCTGGGGCTCGCGCTCGAGTATATCGGCGAATGGGGTTCCAAGGGCGACGGACCAGGCCAACTGCAAGATCCTGCAAGCATCGCCGCAGACACTCTCGGGAACGTCTTCATCGCGGATCCCGGAACAGGTTTCATTCATAAATTCGCGCCACGAGGCAAAGCGCTGCTTTCATTTCAACAAGTCGGTTTGAACCATCCACAATCGATTGCAGTGGATAACGGCGGAGCGATCTATGTGACGGACCCGGCGCGAGACAGCGTTTTCATTTTCTTTCCTGGAGGAGAAGAAAATCGCTATCGCGAACTGAGGCTAAGAACGCGCGCAAGCGCGAGCAATTCTCTCAGCGTAGCCGTGTCTGCCGACGGACTCGTCCAGGTCTTCGATGCGGACGCGTCGAAATGCTTCACCTTTAACGCACGACTGCGACTTGAGCAAACATGGGCTCCTCCGGGCAGCGATCCGCGGGCGAAAAAAGTCTTTGGGCCGATCGAAACCGGTAAGGATGGCTTTCTGTATCTTGCGAAAGCTTCGGGCAACATTTTGAAGCTCACACGCGAGGGCCACTTCGTTACCGAGATAGCTCCCGAACAAAACGAAGGGAAATGGAATCCAACATCAGGGTTCGCAGTTTCGAATAACGAGATTTTCGTCATGGACACCAATGGACGAACGTTGCACGTGGTGACCACGGACGGCACTCCCAGGCTGGATATGGACCTGGCTCCGCAGCTTGGGCAAGGAACCCGTCCGGCGCCCCCGCTGGCCGTCAGCCCACAGCATGAACTGCTGGTTCTGGACGCGCCAGAGCATCGAGTCCTGGGATACCGCATAAATTTCTAGTCAAGACTTGCTATTTGCTGGGGTTCGGACGTTTATCAGGCGCGCAGCAGACGTCCGAATCGTAGATTCCAGTGGACAGCGATGGCATCGTGCGCCGATAATCTTAGCGAATTCGTCACGGTTCAATCCGAACGGTCTCCAAGCAGAGAGGAAATCATCTTATGAAAAAGCTACTCCAGGGCATGTTGTGCCTTGCGCTCGCCGCTTCATCGCTCGCAGCGCAGACTAGCAAAGACACGAAAAATTCCAACGCCGGCCTGCCGCCGATCATCGACCGCGAGATCATCTTCGGCAATCCCGAAATTGCTGGCGCGCAGCTTTCCCCTGACGGGAAGTATGTGGCGTTCCAAAAGCCGTGGAGAGACACGCGCAATGTGTATGTGAAGGGTGTGAATGAACCGTTCGACGCGGCGCGGCTGCTGACCACGGAAACCAAGCGGCCGATTGCAGGGTTCTTTTGGACGCGCGACGGCAAGTACATCTTGTACGTGAAGGATAACGACGGCGACGAAAATTACAACGTGTATGCCGTGGATCCCGGCGCCAAACCGGCGGCTGGAGAGGACGCTCCGCCCTCGCGCGATTTGACCGGGCTGAAGGGCGTGCGCGTAATGCTCGTAGATGTCCCCAAGAATGATCCGGACGTGATTTACATCGGACTGAACGATAGGGACAAGGCTTGGCACGATTTATACAAGCTCAAGATTTCCACGGGTGAAAAGACGCTCGTGCGCAAGAACACCGAGCGTATCGCGGGCTGGAATTTTGACCTTCAAGGGAACCTGCGGCTGGCCACGCGCTCTGCGGAGAACGGCGACACGGAAATCCTTCGCGTTGATTCCGACAAGTTCACAAAGATTTATTCCTGCAGCGTATTCGAGAGTTGCGGCGTAGTCCGTTTCCAGAAAGACGGCAAGCGGGCTTACATGGAGACCAACAAAGGCGCCGATATGGACCTCTCCGCCCTGGTGCTGTTCGATCCGGCGAGCGGAAATACAGAGGTCGTGGAATCCGACCCGCAGAAGAAAGTGGATTTCGGCGGAGCGTTCTTCTCCGAAGTAACCGACGAGCTGGCGTTCACCGTGTATGAAGAAGACAAGCCGCGGTACTACTTCAAGGACAAAGGTTTTGGCACTGATTTCAAATGGCTCGATGGAAAATTTCCAGGCAAGGTAGTCAGCCTGGGTTCGGCCACGCTGGACGAGAAGACTTGGCTGATAACTGCCAGCAGCGACACAGAGCCTGGCGAGACATATCTCTTCGACCGAAAAAACCACAAGCTCGCGCTGCAATACAAGATTCGCGAAAAACTTCCCCGCGAAGAACTGGCGGAGATGAAGCCGGTGCATTACAAGTCTTCGGACGGATTGGAAATTCCGGCTTATCTCACTCTTCCCAAAGGCGTGCCGGCCAAAAACCTCCCCACGATTATTTTCCCGCATGGCGGACCGTGGGGACGCGATACCTGGGGTTACAACGGATATGCCCAGTTCTTTGCCAATCGCGGTTATGCCGTGCTGAGCATGAACTTCCGCGGGTCCACCGGCTACGGCAAGAAGTTTCTCGACGCCGGCAATCTGCAGTGGGGCCGCAAGATGCAAGATGACGTCACATGGGGCTTGAAGTACCTGGTTGATGAAGGGATCGCTGACCCGAAGCGCGTCGGCATTTTCGGCGGTTCTTACGGTGGATACGCAACGCTGGCCGGTGTGGCTTTTACTCCCGATCTTTATGCCGCCGCTGTTGATCTGTTTGGCCCGTCGAACCTGATTACGCTGATGGATTCCATCCCACCGTATTGGGAGGCCGGGCGCCAGATGTTCTATCAGCGCATGGGTAATCCTACGACGCCGGACGGGAAGGCGCTGCTGGTAGAGCGCTCTCCGCTCACGTCCGCCGGGAAAATCAAAACGCCGTTGCTGATCGCACAAGGAGCTAATGATCCACGAGTCAACCACGCGGAGTCGGAGCAAATTGTGATTGCGCTGCGCGACCGCGGGTTTCCTGTCGAATACATCCTGATTCCGGACGAAGGGCACGGCTTTGCGCGTCCGGTGAACAACATGGCTTCGATCATGGCAACGGAAATATTTTTCGCCAAATATCTAGGCGGGCGAGATCAAGCGGACGGAACGCCGGAAGTTATGGCGCGGCTGAAAGAAGTCACCGTCGATCCCAAGAGCGTTGTGCTGGCCAAGAAAGTTGATGCGACTTCAGTGAGTGCTCCCAAGACGGCGAGAGACCTCGAAGCTGGAGCGTACAAGTATCAGGCCAAACTCGAAGTGGGCGGCCAGCAGGTCGCGCTCAATGTTTCGACAACCATCGCCGAGGACGGCGGCGCTTGGAACGCAACGGACGTGATCGACACGCCGCAGGGGTCGATCACAGAAATATCGACGCTTGAGAAAGGGACGTTGATCTCACGCAAGCTCAACTTGAAACAGGGGCCGGTGGTAATCGACCTGAATTTCAGCAACGACAAGGCTGCGGGCAACGTGAACATGAACGGACAGGATAAACCCGTGGCAGTTGATCTGGGTGGACCGCTGTTCGCTGATGGCGCGGGTTCGAAGCAGTCCATCGCCAGCTTGCCCTTGGCGGAAGGCTACAGCGCTACTTACCGTAACTTTGATATCCAGAAACAAAAAGTAAAGCTGATGCAGCTAAACGTTTCCGGCGTGGAAAAAGTGACGGTGCCTGCCGGAACGTTTGACGCATATAAAGTGGACATCACTTCGGCCGACGGTGGGGACGACAAGGAAACGCTTTGGGTATCCAAGGATTCTCACAAGGCGGTGAAGGAATCCGCGGTGCTCGCATCCATGGGCGGAGCCGTTCTGACACAGGAATTGCTGCCGTAAGAATCAAGCGGATTAACTAAAACTCGAACTGGCGCTCATCGCGAAGTGGGCGCCTTTCCTGCGTTTTTGGTTAGATGCCAGGCTTCACACCAGGAACACCGATAGGCGCGAAGGTCTTTCGGCGCATTGGCGGTTGCGATCTGGTGAGCGGCTGTAGCCTGAGCTTCTCCTTCAGTCGCATACTTCCGCTTTCCGCTGACTGGACATTTTGATTCGTTGTCGACCACGATTCCTTCCACACTATTGCGAGTAGCTCTAATCATCTGCCATTACAGTCCACCGAGGCAAATCTCGATAGACGAGCAGTCGACAACTGAACCGTCGCGCGAATTTAGATAGCTTTTTACGAACCTCGCAACGCGATATTATCTTCCCGCGCATTCAGGACCAATCGCGTAGGGAGAATACCGTGCCGCTGTTGCTGAGCGAAGAAGACGTGAAATCACTGCTAACGATGCCGCTGGCAATCGAAGCGGTGGAAAATTCTTTCCGGCGGCTGGCGGATGGTTCGGCGCTGGTGCACTCGCGGCAGAGGCTGCATTTGCCGTCGAAGAGCTACTTACACCATATGGCGGCGGCCGACGGCGTGAGCGGGTACATGGGTTTGAAAATTTACACCAGCTCGGGCAAAGGACTGCGTTTTCTGGTGACGCTTTTTAGCGCGGAGTCGGGCGATTTGGTAGCCCTGATCGAAGCTGATTTCTTGGGGCAAATGCGCACGGGCGCAGCAAGTGGGGTCGCTACGCGTTATCTTGCGCGAGAAAACGCGCGGACCGTGGGGATGATCGGGACTGGATTGCAGGCGCGGACGCAGCTTCAGGCGGTTGCGCAAGTCCGGAAACTGGGCGGAATACGCGTATTCGGACGCGACGCGGAGAGGCGTGAAAGATTCACAAAGGAAATGAGCGAAGTTCTTAAGATTCCTGTTACGGCGGCTGCTTCAGCGCAAGATGCCGTCCGCGACGCGGACATCGTTGTGACTTCGACGACCAGCACGCTTCCCGTGCTGGAGGGCCAGTGGCTGAACGCGGGAGTGCATATCAATGCTATCGGCGCGAATTTTCCGCAGAAGCGCGAGTTGGATACGAACGCAGTTGAGCGGTGCGATGTGATTGTGGTGGATTCGCGCGCACAGTCCAAACTTGAATCGGGCGATCTGATTCAGGCCTTTGGGGAAGATGAAGCGCGATGGACTAGCGTTCGCGAGCTAGCCGATGTTGTCGCGGGAAAAGTTGCCGGCCGAGCGAGTTCGAATGAGGTCACGTTGTTTAAGTCAAACGGAATTGCCACAGAGGACGTCGTTGTAGCGGGGCGAATATTTGAGATGGCTCGCGAGCGCAAACTAGGCCGCGAGGTCCCGATGTGGCGAGGCAGTGCCGGAATTGAAAAGCGTACCGGAGCGAGGATGTAGTTTGCGCTAAGTCTAGGCGCGGGGGCGGCCGAGTTTCTTGACTAGCGCGTCATGAAGGCGGTGACGCATATCTTCGGGAAGCGGCGCGGGTTCGGCGTTACAGTAGATTTGAATGGTCTTCTTGGTGGTATCCACGATCAACTTGCAGTTCTTGCATTTGGCCAGATGCACTTCGATCGAGACGCGCAATTCAGGATCGAGCGCCTCATCCAGGTAATCTTCCAATTCAACAACGATGGTCTTGCAATTCACTGATTTTCACTCCGCCGAAAATATTTGTTCAGCTTCTGCCGCAGCTTCAAACGCGCGCGAAGAAGCCTTGATTTTACGGCCGGGACCGAGAGCCCTAAAGCCTCGGCCGTCTCTTCCGTCGATAATTCTTCGATGTCGCGTAGCTGAAAAACGATTCTAAAAGATGGGTCCAAATCAGCGATCACCTCGGAAAGAATGTCCGAAAGCTCGGTTTGCTTGTAGCGATCTTCGGGCGAAGGGCCCCAGTCTTCTATCTCGCGCGGGATCAGGTCCTCGCCGGTGTTCACTTCCTCGTCGATGGAAACCTGGTTGGGGCGGCGTTTGCGCAATTTCATCAGCGCTTGATTGACGGCGATGCGCACGAGCCAGGTATAGAAGCGGGAGTTGCCCTGAAATCCGGAGAGATGCTCGTAGGCCTTCAGAAACGCTTCCTGCATGACGTCTTCGGCGTCTTCGCGGTTCTGAGTGATGTTCTGGGCCAGGCGCAGAATTTTGCGTTCGTAGCGGCCAACTAGGGTTTCGAACGCGACAATGTCGCCGGCTTGGGCCGCAGCGACCAGTAGGGGCTCGTCTTCCTTCACGACTTGCGAGGGAAGGGGGTGTGATTGCGCCGTGTTTTCGCCCGTCGGATCCATTTTGGATGCACTCATTTCGACGTATCTCGCATAAGCAGGGTAGCACAGGTTGGAAGAAGTCTGCCCCGTCGCCGTTTGTCCCGGATTCACCGGGGTGAGGCGTCGCGGATTCAGAAATATAACCTGAGTGGGACGTAAACCTTGACAGGCCGAGCGGCGAGAAGTATTCTACTTACCGAACGAACGTTCGAACGGAAATTGTTCTTTATGCCAAAAGCTTCTGGGCCGCAGCGCGAGCCGCAAGAAAAACTCCAAGCAATCCTGCGCCACGCAGCGCAAGTGTTCTGCGACAAGGGTTACGAAGGGGCATCGATACGGGATATCAGCCGGTCGAGCGGCGTCTCGCTGGCCGGGTTGTATCACTACATCAAGAGTAAGCAAGAGCTTCTGTACCTGATTCAAATCCACACGTTTAAGACCATCGTTTCGCGGCTGGAAAAGAATCTGATAGGTGTCACTGAACCCGTGGAAAAATTGCGCATCCTTGTTCACAATCATCTGGATTATTTTCTACGGCATCCCGTGGAGATGAAAGTTCTGGCTCACGAGGACGATGCGTTGGAAGGCACATTCCGGAAGGAAGTGTTGGAGGTCAAGAGGCGATATGTTGAGATGGCGCTCGACATTTTTGAAGATATGCGCAGGACCGGAACAGCGCGTCGTCTGAATCCGCGCGTCGCGGTGCTGTCGCTGTTCGGAATGATGAATTGGACGTACACGTGGCACCGGGCGGAAATGGATCCGCAAGCGGAGGCCCTGGCCGAGGCAATTGCGGGAATGTTCTTGCACGGAGTACTGAATGGGCACGGTGATGTACGTTCGAAATCCGCAAGGCCCCCAGCGGCACGCTTGCGGAACCGGCGCGCGAGGGCGGATAATCTTTGAACAACCCATCGAAGGAATGCTTAAAATAATTTCCCCGGAGGAAATAATGGCAACGATGCAGGCGGTAGAGCAGAAGCAGTTGATTCATTACGGAGTCGAAGGCGGAGTGGCGATCATCGAGATGGACGATCCTCCGGCGAACACGTACACCTACGAAATGATGCAGCAGATCGACACCGCGATCCTGCAGGCGCGCATGGACGAAAATGCGCACGTGATCGTGCTGCGCGGCAAGGGCGAGAAATTCTTTTCAGCGGGCGCGAGCATCCCCATGCTGACGAAAGCTGATCCGACGTTTAAATATTATTTCTGCCTGCACGCGAACGAAACGCTTTGCCGGTTCGAGCAGACACCCAAGCTCGTGATCGCGGCGCTCAACGGGCACACGGTCGGTGGTGGACTCGAGATTGCGCTGGCTGCCGACATTCGGATAGCGAAAAAAGAAGGTGGCAAGATTGGTTTGCCCGAAGTGAATCTCGGGGTTTTGCCTGGAACGGGCGGAACGCAACGGCTATCGCGAGTCGTGGGACGCGCGCGCGCGATTGAGTTGATGGCCACGGGACGCACGTTCAGTTTCGAAGAGGCGTTGGAGTTTGGCTTGATTCATTACATCTATGAGAAAGAAACTTTCTGGGAAGAAGTCATGGCGTACGCAAAGCAGTTCTGCCCGCCGAATAAAGCTTCGCGCGCGGTGGGACGCATCAAGCGCGCGGTAGTGACCGGCTCAGAAGTCGGATTCGGAGAGGCGCTGGGCATCGAGCGCGAGCTGCAACAATTGCTGTTTACCAGCGAGGACGCGAAAGAAGGTTTGAAAGCGTACGTGGAGAAGAGGCAGCCTGAATTCAAGGGCAAGTAAGAGAACGCCGATGGGACAACTTCCTGGCGCAAGAGAAATACCAGTAGCGAGTCTAAAGGACTGAATGCGCACACTGCCCGATTATCTTCGCAAGGGAATGAAACTGATATTGGTGGGCGCCAATCCAGGCGATCGTTCCGCGCGTGTGGGGCATTACTACGCCGGACGCGGGAACCAGTTTTGGCCAATGATGTATGAATCCGGCGTGATTCCGGAACCGCTCGGCTATGAAGACGACCGTCGCGTCCTTGAATTTGGAATCGGCATGACGGATCTGGTCAAGCGGCCCACTCGCGGAGTGGAAGAAATCGAGCGGCAGGAGTTTTCCGAGGGCCGTGTGTTATTGGCGCAGAAGCTTGAAGACTTGCGGCCGCGCGTGATCGCCTTCAACGGAAAAATGGTGTACGAGAAATTTACAGGGCGGCCATGCAAGCTCGGTTTGCAGAAGGAGAAACTTTACGGCGCACAGGTATTCGTGTTGCCTTCGACCAGCGGAGCGAATGGTGGGACGGATCGAGGAGTGAAGACCCGGTATTTCAAGAAGCTCGCAGCGCTACTGAAAAGTCTAAAGGACTAGGGGAGCGATGTTATGGCGGCAACCACACAACAGAATGCTTTGGATCAACTGGTGCTCGAGGAGCGCGACGGCAAAATTATCACGCTGCGTTTGAACCGGCCGGACCGGCTGAATGCGCTGAACGCTGATCTCGCGCGAGAGCTGGTTCATGCGCTGATACGCGCGGGAGAGGACAAAAGGATAGGCGCTATCAGACTCATAGGGGCGGGCCGGGCGTTTTGCGCTGGTGGCGATTTAGAACTTCTTCTCCGGCTGAGAAAACGCAAGGACTCGAAGGAACTCGAAGACCTGCTGGTTGCGGGAAAAGAAATTTGTTTGGTAATTGCGGGGATGCCGAAACCAGTGATCGCGGCCGTGAACGGTCCGGCGGCCGGCGGAGGAATGAATCTCGCCATGGCTTGCGACATACGTGTGGCCTCCGATCAGGCAAAATTCGCGGAAGCGTTTGCGCAGATTGGACTGTACCCGGATTTCGGCGGGACTTTCTTTTTGCCCAGGCTGGTGGGGCGCGCGCGAGCGGCAGAATTGTTCTGGACGTCGACAAAATTGTCGGCGGAGGACGCTCTTCGAATGGGAATCGTTTCACGGGTCATTCCAGCGGCGCAATTCGAAGAGGAAACAAAAAAAATAACACAGGATTTGGCTGCGGCCGCGCCGCTTTCGGTTCGAGATTCGAAGCACGCCATGACCAGCAATAACCGCGCGGAGCTAACCGCCGCACTTGACGAGGAAATACGGCTGCAAATTCACTGCTTCCAGTCGGAAGATTGTCTGGAAGGACTGAATGCATTCATGGAGAAGCGCAAGCCGAATTTTCGCGGGCACTGAGTGCAGGATTTATCGAGACAGAGTTTCTAGATATAAGGTCTTCGGAAATTGGGAGGAATTCATAAATGTCCGCGACACGCATTGCTACGTTTGATGATTGGGTGGACTTATTCCGCGTTTGGCGCAACGACATCGGGGTGAACTATTCCGAAATCGACAGCTATCACTTCGAAGCCAAGTTCGGCCCGACGCGATCCAATGAAATTGAATTCGGCGCATTCAAAGGACGTCCGAAATGGCAGAAGGTACTGGATATTCCGGATCAGCGAATTCGCGACGGACTGATGAACTTGATTATTTATCAGGGTGACACGGAGTTCGCATCGGTGGAGCAGCAGCGTCGGCTCTTCGAACATTCGCCGAGCGAGCACGACCGCAAATCGCTTTGCCGCGTCGTAACCGAAGAAATGCGGCACGGCTGGCAGATGTGCCACCTGCTGATCAATCACTTTGGCTACAGTGGCAAAGTGGAAGCGCAGAAAATGCTGGAGCGGCGCGCGTTTGAATCGAAGCGTCTGCTTGGTGCATTCAATCAGGAAGTGGCCAACTGGCTGGATTTCTTTACCTACACGGATTTCGTTGACCGTGACGGAAAATTCCAGCTCACCATGCTGAGCTATTCCGGCTTCGAGCCGTTGGCGCAATCGATGAATCCGATGCTGCGAGAGGAATCGTTCCACCTGGGCACGGGCCATGACGGGTTGAAACGGATCGTGAAGGCGGGAGTGGTGCCGCTTGATATCGTTCAGAAATATGTGAACAAATGGATTCCAGTGAGCTATGACTTGTTCGGAGTGGATCAGTCGAGCTCGGCGCACTGGTTTTACGTTTGGGGGTTGAAAGGACGTTACGACGAAGCCCAGACGCAGCAGGAAGTGGACCTCGGGCACATGAACGAGCACAATCGCCATCTGTACTTTCTGGAATGCGAGAAATTGATCGAGCAGATCAACAAACACGTTCCAGCAGGTGCGGTTCCGCTCTACGTCCCGGACATGAAATTCAACCGGCACATTGGTGAATTTGCGGACCAGCCTTACAGCGTGACGGGTGAACTGCTGTCTCCCGAGAAATATGCGCAACACTTGAAGGAAACCCTGCCGCAGCCGGAAGATATCAAGCTGATTGGCGAAATACAGGACGACGAGCCGAACTGGGTTGCTCCGAAAGGCAGCATGGATTTGTCGTGACGGCTCGGTCCGAAGCGGAAGATGCCGACCGCGGTTACACTTTCAGCGAGCTAATGGTCGCGGCCGCGGCCAGAGAAATCGGCGATGGGGAGCTCGTTTTCGTGGGCATGCGTCTTCCGATGCTCGCTTTTCTGGTCGCTCGACGTACGCATGCACCGCGCGCTGTAGGACTCTTCGAAAATGGCGTAGTCCGCGAGACTCCTTCCGTTGAACTTCTTTATACGATGGGCGATCCTCCAAATCTTCTTGGCGCCACGCAATGCGGCCAAATGCTCGACGTGATGTCGCTGCTCCAGCAAGGCCGTGTGAATGTTGGATTTCTCGGCGCTGCGGAAGTGGACCGCTTCGGCAATCTGAATACCACATGGGGTTTTCGAGATAAAGAGATGCTGCGCTTGCCGGGATCAGGCGGCGCTTGTGATATTGCGTGCCTGGCGCGGCGAACAGTGGTATTGCTCGCGCACAATCGAGGCCGGCTGGCTGAGCACGTGGGGTACATCACTTCGCCGGGCTATGGCACGGGTAGCGGCTGGCGGCGAGCGCAGGGCTTGCCGATAAATTCTGGTCCTTCGGCGGTGATCACAACGCTCGGTGTGATTCGTTTCGGGGAAGACGGCGAAGCGTTTCTTGCTTCCGTTCATCCGGGAGTGAGCGTCGAAGAGGTGCTGGCGAACACTGGATGGGCACTACGTGTAGATGATGACCTGGTGGAGACGCCCGCGCCTCGCGATCAGGAGTTGGCCGTGATGCGCGAACTAGACCCAAATCACTTCTGGACTCACTGAATCGACGTGCAGTCAAATTATGGCTGAATCAAAATTAATGACGATGCGCGACGCGATTGCCCGGCATGTTCCTTCGGGCTCGACGGTCCTACTCGGCGCGCAACTTGAGCAGATGATTCCGTTCGCAGCGGGGCACGAGTTGGTGCGGCAGGGACGGCGGGATCTTACGCTTGTCGGACCTATATCAGACATTCTCTTTGATCAGATGATTGGCGCGGGTTGCGTGTCGCGCGTGATGGCGGCGTGGGTGGGAAATGTCTCTGCAGGCGTGGGATATTGTTTCCGTCGGGCCGTGGAACACGGAGTTCCGCGTAAAATTGACGTTGTAGACTATTCGAATTTCACCATGGCGCTGGCGCTGCATGCCGCGGCGCTCGGCGTGCCGTTCCTGCCGACGTATGCGACGCTGGGCAGCGATCTGTTGAAGAAAAATGGAAATTTACGTGAATTTTTTTCGCCTGTCAGCGAAGAAAAGCTTGTTGCCGTGCGCGCTCTGCGGCCGGACGTCGCAATTTTGCACGTGCAGCGAGCGGACGCGCAGGGCAACGCGCACATTTGGGGGAGCCTGGGCGTTGTTGTTGACGGCGCGCGAGCGGCGCGCAAAATAGTTATTGTGGCGGAGGAAATCGTCGAGCCCAGCGTGATTTCCTCGGACCCAAACCGCACGCTGGTGCCGGGATTTTTGGTCGAAGCAGTCGTGCATGAACCGGGCGGCGCGCATCCTTCGCCAGTGCAGGGCTACTATGGCCGCGACCACACGTTCTTCGCGCAGTATCACGAACAAACACGCCGCGTGGAGGATTTCGAAGATTGGCTCGCGCGGTGGGTGGCAGGTGCGAGCGATCGCGGCGAGTATTTGAAGCAACTTGGTGCCGAGCGAGTGCAAACACTGGGAGTGAAAGAGCACTCCTATAGTGCTCCCGCAGATTTCGGTTACTAATGAATGGTTCTTACGGAAAAAGAAGTGGAAAGATACCGGCTTTTACTAGGAGAGAAAGTTTCTAATGGCAGAAGATATTTACGCAAACATGGAAGTTGCGCCAAGCGAAGTCAAAGACAAGCTGGCCCGCGGCGAGAAGGTCTTCTTTGTGGATGTGCGGGAGAAGTGGGAATACGAAACTTCGCATATCGAAGGATCGGTGCTGATTCCACTCCGCGAAATTCCGGCAAATCTGGCGCGACTGGAAGCGGCTGACGAGATCGTGCTGTTCTGCCACCACGGGATGAGAAGCCTGGACGCGGCGGCATGGCTGCGCTCGCAAGGCGTGGAAGGCGCGCGATCAATGGCGGGCGGAATTGACCGTTGGGCCGCGGAAATCGATCCGGCCGTACCGCGCTATTGAACGCTCAGAATTGCGAGAGGAACCAACCTATGGTCGTTAAGAAAGCAAATAAAAGAGCGCGTAAACCGGCGAAAACAGGAAAGAAAGTTCAATTCCTGCATAAGCCTTCATGCACGACCTGCCGGAAGGCACGAGCGTACATGGAAAAATGCGGCTTCGGCATGCATTTTCGCGACTTGGGGAAAGAGCGATTGAGCGCAGAGGAACTCGAGAAATTAATCGGGGACCGCGACCACACGCAATTTCTGAACACGCGCAACGAGCTTTACCGCGCGAAGAAAATGAAGGACCATCCGCCGTCGCGTGGAGAGGCGATTCGAATGATGGCGAAAGAGCCAAATTTGATTCGGCGCCCCGTGATCGTCGCGGGCGGACGTGTGGTGTTGGGATTCGATCAAGAGGCGATCGATCGAATTTAGCCGAAGAGTGAAGCGCCCGCTTGACGATAGGAAGTTAGGGGAGACCAAGCTTGCCGCCGATTATAGACATTCACATTCACGTGCAGCCCAACGATACGATCAAACCGGAAGCCCTCGAATTGGTCCGCAGGGGACGTCGCGACAACGACGACATTTTGAAGTACGCGGAGAGCGCCAAAGAATTCCTGAAATTCCTGGATGATGCGGAAATCGAGCGCGCGGGAATCATCAACTACGTCAGCCCGGACGTGATCGGATATACGGCGGAAGTTAACGATTGGGTCGCAAAATATTGCTCCGCTGATCCCCGGCGCCTCATCGCTTTCGGTTCCGTGCATCCGAAATATATTTTCGATGCCGCTGCGGAAGTGACTCGGCTGAAAAAACTGGGAATTCGCGGTCTGAAAGTTCACCCATCTCATCAGTTGTTTGCGCCCAACGAATATCGCAACGGCCTGGGACCCTTGCGCGCGATGTACGAGAGAGCGGAGGAACTCGGGCTGCCTGTGATGATTCACACGGGAACGTCGATATTTCCCGGCGCGCGCAATGCGTATGCGCAGCCGATGCTGGCCGACGATGTTGGCGTGGATTTTCCGAACCTCGTTGTGATCCTGGCGCATGGCGGACGTCCACTATGGATGAACGAGGCGTTTTTTCTCGTTCGCCGGCACAAGAATATGTATATGGATGTCTCGGGGATACCCCCGCAGAAGGTGATGGAACATTTCCCTCGAATCGAAGAAATTGCCGACAAAGTGCTGTTTGGGACGGATTGGCCTGGCCCGGGTGTTCCAGGAGTAAAAGGCAACATCGAAAAATTTCGCGCGCTCCCGATCGCGCCGGCCGCACAACAAAAGATTCTGTACGATAATGCCGCGCGACTTTTTCCGGTCTGAGTGGGATTGGTGAATGGAAATAAAAACCATAGGAGTAATTGGTGCCGGAACGTCGGGCCGCGGGATCGCGTACGCGGCTTTGCTAGGCGGCTACCGCACCGTGCTCGAAGACGTTTCTCTTGAAATGCGGGAGCAAGGCAGTGCGTTTATCGCGCAAACTCTAGCAGAAGGAGTACTACGCGGGGAAGTAACTCCCGAACAGAAAGAGAAAGCGCTGGCGAATCTCTCGACAGCGCGATCCGTGGAAGATGTTTGCCGCGAAGCGGATCTGCTGATCGAAGCCGTTCCGGAAGAAATGGAAGTAAAACTCGAGATTTTTACGATTTTCGACAAATTCGCGAAGCCCGGTGCAATTCTAGCCAGCAATACCTCTTCACTTTCGATCACGGAAATGGCGTCCATCACCTTTCGGGCGGAAGACTGCATCGGGATGCACTTTTTAGATCCCATGCCGAAGATGAAATTGCTCGAAATCGTCCGCGCGCCGGGAACTTCCGAAGCTACACTGCGGACCTGCTTTGAAGTCGGACGACAGATGGGCAAAGAAGTTGTAGTGATACTCGAATCGCCGGGCTTCGTCACGAACCGCATCAACGCGCTGATTGGCAACGAAGCTTTTTATATGCTGCAGGAAGGCGTCGCCAGCGCAGAAGACATCGACAAGGCGCTGAAATTCGGGCTAAACCATCCGATGGGGCCGTTTGAACTTGTGGACCTGGTGGGATTGGACGTGCGACTGACTAATCTGGAATACTTGCAGGAGACGTTGGGAGAAAAATACCGCCCGTGCCCACTGCTAACGGAATATGTGAAAGCAGGGCGCACAGGACGGAAAGCAGGCCGCGGCGTCTACGACTACGGAAAAGAGGCGACAAAGAAATAGGACCGGCGATTCACCGCTCTTTTCGGGTGGGAAGGATTCTTCTTGAAGACTAACCTTGCCGATCGGGTTGAAATTATCGAGGGCGATCTTACTGAGATGGACGTCGACGCCATTGTAAACGCTGCAAACAACGATTTGCAGCTTGGGGGCGGCGTGGCCGGAGCAATCCGAAGAAAAGGCGGCCCGGAAATCCAGAAGCAATGCGACGACATCGGCCAAGTGCCGGTGGGCGGAGCGGCGATCACGGCGGGCGGAAAATTGAAAGCGCGTTACGTGATACATGCGGCGAGCATGCAGCTTGGCGGAAAAACGTCCGCGCATTCCTTGCGCAGCTCAACGGCACATTCGTTGCGAATCGCGGCGCAAAAAGGGCTGAAGACCATCGCGTTTCCGGCGGTTGGGACCGGTATAGCGGAATTTCCGCTGCGCGAGTGCGCTGAGATCATGTTGCGTGAAGTAGCCAAGCACTTCGAGCAACCCACTTCGGTTGAAAAAATATCCTTCGTTCTCTTCGACAAAGAGGCGCTGGCCAGTTTTGCGAGTGTGTGGACGGAATTGCAGGCGAAGAGCTTCAAATGAGCGAATTGCTTGCAGATAAAGTGAGGCATCAGCTCGCGCATTACGAGCACCCGCTTTTTGATTTCGAAGCGCGGCCCGCGGAAGGCGGAGTAGAAGTCGAGATCCGCTACAAACCTGCCAACCCGGAAGTGCACAACTATACTTTCAAGCTTCATCCCCGCGAAATTGAGCATTCGCAATTTCCATGGACATTTCAGAAACAACTCTACGATTGCCTGCACGATTACATCATCGAAATGTTTACGCGGAATCCGCAGCGCGTGAATTGATGGTTTCGCGCAGCGAGCCGACGCCATTGGCGCTCATTCTAGCCGAGCGGATCCGTTCACGCGGCCCAATCACTTTTGCCGCCTATATGGAGGCGTGCCTCTACCACCCGTTGTATGGCTATTACACCACGGCGGAGCAGCAGCCCCGACGCGACTATTTCACTAGCGTGGATGCAAGTCCGCTATTTGGACGGCTATTAGCGCGGCAATTTCAGCAAATGTGGTGCGTAACCGGCCGACAAGATGGTTTTTGCCTGGTAGAAGCTGGGGCTGGGACAGGCCGATTAGCGAAGCAGATTCTCGATTTTACCGCCGAGACGTTTCCTGAATTTTACGAGGCGCTGCGGTTTATCGCCGTAGAACGATCAGCAGCGCGCCGGGCGGCGCAATCAAAATTGGTGGAACCCCATGTAGCACAAGGCAAATTCACATCTCAAGCAGAATTGGGGGACAAAATCACTTGCGGCTGCATTTTCTCAAACGAGCTTATCGACGCCATGCCGGTTCATCGACTGACCCGAAAAGGTAACGAACTGTGGGAGATGTACGTCGGGCTCGGCAAGAACGGATTCTGCGACGAAATGGGACCGCTGTCTTCCGCCGCGCTCGGCGAATATTTGTTGGAACAGAACATCCATTTGAACGAGGGACAGCAAGCCGAAGTGAATCTTGCCGCTTGCCGTTGGATCGAAGAGGCGGCCCAGAGGTTGGAACGCGGATTCGTCGTGACGATTGATTATGGGCACGATGCAAAAGAGCTTTACGACCAGCGCCACATGCGAGGAACTTTGCTGGCCTACGAGCGTCACCGCGCCAGCGAGGATTGGTTTCGCGCACCGGGTGAACAGGATTTGACGGCGCATGTAAATTTCACTGCGCTGGACTCGCACGGGCGGAGGAACGGACTGGTTCGCACCGGACTCACATCGCAAAGCAATTTTTTGCTATTGCTGGCGCGTCACGGCAATTTTGCGGACTTGCAGTCGGAGGAGATGAGCGAAGCGGAACAGACGCAGAGACGGCTTCTCTTCAAGACGCTAATCAACCCGGAAGGAATGGGCGAGACGTTTCAAGTTCTCATTCAACATAAAGGAATCGATCCAGGCAATCTGGCGGCACTTCAGCCGCTGTAACAGACCACTCCGAAGAATCCGATTCGCTAAGCCCCTATGGGCGTTTCTTGAGGACCGGTTTATCCGGGTCACCGTCGGTGGACCCGTTCGCCGGCGTGGGAGGTTTTGCGCTGGCGGGTGCGGGAAGCGCGTCCGCGACCGCGTCACCGGTGTAAGGCCGCTGCAAATACTTTCCAGCCTCTTCCTGCGCTCCGGCGGTATCGTCTCCCAGATGCTGAGCCAAACTGTATTCGTTGACGGCGCGTTCGCGCTGGCCAAGAATATCGTAAATTTTTCCAATGTAAACGTGGCACCAGACATCAACCCATTTGGGATCAAGATCGCCGCCGAGCGCAGCGCGGAACGCGTTTGCGGCCGACTGGTAGTTCTTCTGGTTAAACATGGCCTCACCCATGCGGAAATGAGCAAGCGAGTTGGTGGACTGCAAATCCAGAGCATGCTGATATTCTTGAATGGCCTCGTAGTATTGGCCATTTTCCGCGAAGCCTTCGCCTCTCGCGACAAACGCTCGGATTCGCAAGCGGGCGCTGGATTTCAGCATGTTGTTATTCGGATCGATCACGATTCCATTGGGCTTGGGCCGGCCGAACGTGTCGATCTCGAATTGTTGGGTTGTCCCCGTTACCAGGATTTTCTTGTATTCAGGATTTCCTTCGGTGTCCACACGAAGTTCAACCGGCATGCGAAATGTGTCGAGGTCCTGATGAATTTTGCCTACCACTTTGAAGCCCTTTTTCGTGCGATAAACGATGAATTCGAGCTTGAATTCCGGAATGCCCGTTGAATTTACCCACTGCGAAAAGAAAGAAACCAGATTGATGGGAGGCTCGCCTTTCTTCGGAGGCGGAACCTTGGTGTAAGCCATCTTTTCGAAGTCGGCGATGTTCGCGTTCTTGCCTTCGTATTTCTTGTAAAACTCGTGCAGAAGCGCGGTGAAACTGTCGTCCCCGATTTCCGTGCGGAGCATGTGAAAAACCAGCGCGCCTTTGTCAGCGACGACAGAGCGGTATTCGTTCGAGAACGTCTGCAAGCGGCCGGCCTGAGAAATTGGCGCAGTGTCCTCATACATCAGCGCGCCGACGGCGAAATCCTCGAGGGCTCGATGCAAGCCGGCGCTGCCGTCGCTCTGCTCCGCATACATTGCCTCGGCATAGCGCGAGAGGCCGTCTGTCAACCAAGTATCGGACGAAGTTAGAGGAAGCACACGGTCGCCCCACCACTGCTGGGAGGCAAGCTGGGAGATCAGACGATCGTTGGCTTTCGTGGTCCATTGGCGGGCGCTGATCAGCAACAATCCGGGAGCAGCGAATCCGGACAAGCTTCCATCGGGCATTTGCGCGACCGTAAACGGCGGAGGCCCCGCGTCTTGAAGCGGCCCGAAGGCATCGGAGTAGTACAAAATAATACGCGCCAGGGAATTTCCGTATGCCGTTGCAGTGGACGCCTGGACCGGCGGCGTGAACACTGAAACCGTAATGCCTTCTGCTTGAACGGGACTGAGCTGCAACGGCCCCGCGACGAAAGTGCCGACCGGACCCGGATGATCGCAGTGGAAAACGTAAGACGCTTGACCGGCGCCCTTTCCGATGCCGGGCTGCATCGTTGGCGGATCGGCTTTGCCTGTCCCAGTGACGTACATGGTGTCGGGCGTGATTACCTTAAACGTGCCGGTGTAACGGTTCGCGGGATAATTTGTGAGTGGAAACCAACGCGCGGGAAGCAGCAAATACGCGGAAGTCTTATCAATCGAAGCGAAACGGACGCCTCTCGTCGGACTGTCATCCTCGCTGGAAACCGGTCCGGTGTAATCGAATTCGAGCGACACCGGTTGCCCGGGGCCCACTGCGTCAGGAAGCCCGATCGTTAGGAGCAGCGGATATGTTCTATCGCGCTCGAATTCCAGAGGCTTTCCGCCCGGGACGTGGACCGAGTTCAGTTTCAAATCCTGATGTAACTCGACGACTACAGTGCGGGAAACTTCGTTAGCGATAAAATCCACGCGAGCCAGACCCGAGATAGTCTGATCGTCGGGATGTATCAGGACTTGCACGTCGTAATGATCGGCGCGAAAAGGGAAGCGGCGAGGGGTTTGCGCTGACGCAACGACTGCCATGAGGAGCGATAGGGCCAGCGGGATAAGCAGCCGATAAGTTTTGTGCAAGGAACCCTCGCGAAGAACGGACTATCTGCTTTTATTTAAGATACAGCAGGCCCGCACAAAGTTGCCCGCAAGTAGTACGCAGAAAAGGTTACAACATCTGCGCGAAAATGTCCGCTGCGCGCTCAATCGCGCCACCGGGGCCCAGCCTCGCTCGGACTTCGGCCAGGCCTGACTTCATCTCGTCGCGGGCAGCGGGCGAATCCAGCAAGCGGCGAACTTCTGTTTCGACTCTACCGGCCGTGAAATCATCCTGGATCAGCTCCGGAACCACCATTCTCCCGGCTATCAGATTCACCATGCTGAAGAAGGGTGTCCGAATCATCCGCCTAAGAATGAGTGCGGATAGCGGGCTGACGCGGTAGACGACAACCATCGGCGTACCTAGGAGTGCAGCTTCGACGGTGGCCGTTCCGCTGGCCACGACGGCACAATCGGCGGCGGATAGGGCGCCGTAAGTGGCTCCCTGAACCAAATTTATAGCTACGGTTGGGCGAGCGTATGAAGAGAAGACCTCCGGCTTGAGGTTCGGTGCTGCGGCGAGCACGAACTGTATATCACCATTCGCTCGGCCCAGACGCTCGCACGCTTCGACGATGCGCCCGTAATTTTGCCGAATCTCATTTTGGCGGCTGCCAGGCAGAATGGTAACAATAGGCCGGCCTGGTTTCAGGTTGTGGAGCAACGCGAATTCCGCACGGCTCATGGTGGGCCGGACGACGTCCACCAATGGGTGACCGACAAAATCTACGGGCACGCCCGCATCCCGGTAGATTTTCTCCTCGAACGGAAAGATCACTACCATACGGTTGACGACGCGTTTAACGACGCGCACGCGTCCCGCCCGCCAGGCCCAAATCTGCGGACCGATAAAATAGCCGACCGGGACGTCAATCTGTTTCATGCGGCGGGCGACGCCCAGATGGGTGCCAGGTGAGTCCACCAGAATCGCGAGCGCAGCATTCCGGCGTTCGGCTTCGCGCTTCAGACGATTCTGCACCCCAATCACGGTTGGAATTTTGTGCAGAACTTCCGAGATGCCGACGACCGCAACTTCGTGGTAGTCGGCGACAAGTTCGACACCCGCTTCCCCCATCCGCGGGCCGCCCATTCCGAAGAACTTCGCGCCGGTACGCGCGCGTAAGGCAGTTGCGAGCCGCGCAGCATACATGTCACTGGATGCTTCTCCGGCGGAAATCAAAATGTTCTTGTCAGTCATGAGAAACGCGAAGGGAAGTGAGCGCCGGCCCGACCGACATGAGGCAGGTTCGTGAAGCCGGCCCGCATGTATCTTGCCGAACAGCGTTTAATCATCGGCAGGGAGCGGATGCGAAAATCCAGACTCGCCGCCGGGCACGGGAGCGACCAATTCCTGCTCTTTGTACTGAAGCTGATAGAGACGGTAGTAAATTCCGCGCAGCGCGAGAAGTTCCTGATGCGATCCTTGTTCGCGCAAGCGACCCTTGTGGAAGACAAGTATGCGGTGGGCATGCTGAATCGTGCTCAAGCGGTGCGCGATCACGACCGCCGTGCGTCCCTGCAGCAGCCGATCCAGCGCTTCGCGAATTAACAATTCGGTCTTGGTATCCACGCTGGACGTAGCTTCGTCGAGAATCAGGAATTTCGGATTGTGAGCTAAAGCACGGGCGAAACTCACGAGCTGGCGCTGGCCCACAGAAAGCGTCGAGCCGCGCTCGGTGACAGGTGTCTCGACTCCTTGCGGTTGCGACTCGAGAAAAGGACCGAGACCTACTTCGCGCAACGCGCTTTCGGTGGCTGCGCGGCTTATCGTCTCGGTGCCGAGTTTGACGTTGGACTCCAGCGTTCCGGTAAAAAGGAATGGATCCTGTAGGACGATCCCGAAAAGGCGGCGCAGTTCCTGCAATTCCATGGTACGAATGTCCACGCCATCGAGCAAAATCTCACCACGCTGAATATCGTAGAAACGCAGCAGAAGCTGAATAATCGTTGTTTTTCCCGCGCCTGTATGGCCGACGATAGCGAGCGTTTGCCCGGGTTCTACGCGGAAAGACACATCGCGCAAGACCCACTCCGCCTCCTTTGGCGTGGTCCCCCCAGTGTAGGAAAACCACACATTGCGAAACTCGATTTCGCCGCGCGCGGATGGAAGCGAATGCGCCTGAGCGGGCGACGTGATCGTGAAAGGCTCGTCAAGAAGCCTGAAAATGCGCTCGGAAGCGGCCATGGCGGTCTGCAAAATATTGAATTTTTCGCTCAAGTCCTGAATCGGACGGAAGAAACGTTGCGCGTAAAGCATAAATGCAAGCAGCACGCCGACCTCGATCGTGCCTGCTATTGCTCTCAGTCCGCCCACCCAGTACAACAAGGCCAGCCCGGCCATGCTGAGAAATTCTACGGCAGGATAAAAGAACGAGAACGCGTCAATGGCCTCTTTGTAAGCTTCCATGTGAACGCGGTTCAGTTCCTCGAATTGTTTGCGAGATTTCCATTCGCGATTAAAGAGTTGCACGATGGCCATGCCGCTGATGTGTTCTTGCAGGAAAGCGTTAATACGCGCTATAGCCGTGCGGATGCGGCGGTTCGCGTTGCGCACTTTGTTCCGGAAGAAATACGTCAAGAGGATCATGAACGGCAGGGGAGAAAGCGTCGCGAACGCGAGAAACGGATGCCACTTAAACAAAATAGCCACCATGGCGAAGAGCAACACGAAATCGTTCAACATGGCCACAACGCCGGAAGCGAACAGATCGTTCAGCGCATCCACGTCCGTGGTTGCTCTGGTAACAAGGCGTCCCACCGGGCTGCGGTCAAAAAAGCTCATTGGCAGGCGCTGAAGGTGTTCGAAAATTTCCTTGCGTAGGTCGTACATGGTTTCCTGCCCGACCCACTGCATGATCCGCACTTGCGCATATTGCAGACCGAAACTGCCCACGAGTGCCCCAGCGGACGCGGCCACAACCCACAGCAGCCCGCGCAAAGCTTCACCGGCGGTAATGGAATTATTGAAGCCGGGCACGATGAAGTTATCCACGGCAATGTGGAAGAGATAAGGAGCCACTATCTCCATAGCTGTGACGCCGAGAGTAATAGACACGGCCGCGACGACGTACCAGCGGTACGGACGCAGATACTTCATCAGCCGACGGGTTAGCGCCGAGTCGTAGAGTTTTCCTAGTTTCTCTTCTTCGCGGAAATCGCTCATTCGCGTTCCAGCTCTTCTTCGAGAAGTTGTTTTTGATACAAGTCCGCGTAGTAGCCGTTGTGCGCGAGCAGTTCATCGTGCGTGCCGCGCTCGATGATAAAACCGTCACGGAGAACGATTATTTGATCTGCATTCCTGACGGTCGAAACGCGGTGAGAAATCAGAATGGTCGTGCGTTGGCTCATCACTTCACGCAAGCGGCGCAAGATTCGCTCTTCGGTGTCGGTGTCAACGTTTGCCAGTGAATCGTCGAGAATCAGGATTTTCGGCTGGCGCATGATCGCGCGAGCCAGCGCAGTCCGCTGCTTCTGCCCACCGGAGAGCGTGATTCCGCGTTCTCCCACCATGGTGCTGAACCTCTGCGGAAAGCTTTCAATCTCACCCGAGATGCTCGCGATCTCGGCGGCTTCGAGAATATGCTCTTCAGCGGAGTCCACAGCTCCGAACGCGATATTTTCGCTGATCGTTTCGCTGAATAAGAAGGTGTCCTGCGGAACATACCCGATCGCGCCGCGGAGTTCGGTAAGTGGATATTCACGGACGGAGCGGCCATCGATGAACAATGTGCCGGCAGGTGCATCCCACAGGCGCGCGATCAGAGCGGCCAAAGTGGATTTTCCGCTGCCTGTCGGCCCTACCACCGCCAGCGTGGAGCCTGCGGGCACGTGCAAGTTGATGTTGTGCAGTACAGGCGCTCCCGCTTGGGTTTCCGAACCGGAAGTCGGATATGTGAACGTGAGATTCCGAAAATCAATTTCGCCGCGAATTGTGGACCTCGCCGGAGCCGCAGGAGTATCTCCATTCGGACGCATATTGAAAGGATCCGACGGCGTGTGCGCCGGGGCAGACGAATCTCGAATCCCCGGCTCCGCGTTCATGATGTAATTCAGTCGTCCCATCGACGCGGCCCCGCGTTGGAAGATATTCGTTACCCAGCCCAGAGCGATCATCGGCCACACCAACTGGATCAAAAACATGTAAAACGCATTAAACGTTCCGAGCGAAACGCGATGGTCGATCACCTGTTTGCCGCCGAGCCACAACAGGATCAGAACGGTCATACCAATCAGCGTGGAAAGGCCCGGAAAAAAAAGACTCCAAGTGCTGATGAGTTTGATGTTGCGGTTTACATAGTCTCGATTGGCTTCGTCGAACTTCGCGACTTCCTGTTTTTCCTGCGCATAGGCACGAATGACGCGCATGCCGGTCAGATTTTCCTGTGCCCGGGTGGAAAGCACGCCGAGCGCAGCCTGAATTTGTTCAGAGAGCCGGTGAATAATTTCTCCGAAATAGCGGGTGACGATGGCAACGATCGGCACTGGAATCAAGACCCACATCGTGAGTCCCGGCGAGAGTTTTAGCATGAAGAAAATCGCCAGGACCATGGTGGAGATCGTCGTCGCGCTGTACATGATGCCGGGGCCCAGCACCATGCGCACTCCATTCAGGTCGTTTGTGGCGCGGGACATCAAATCGCCCGTACGATTTCGCACGTAGAATTCAGGCTCGAGTAAAACCAGGCGCGCCAGTAAATCGTTGCGCAGGTCGTACTCAATTTCGCGAGAGACTCCGATCAGTATCCATCTGGTCCAGAACGAGAAAAACCCCTTGGCAAGCATCACCACTACCAGGATCAGGCAGTAAAGCCCCAAGGCGTGGCGGCTGGACGGCGCATAAATTGAAAAAAGCGGCTTGAGCAGAGCGCGCGAAAATCCGCTCAAAGTCGCCAGCGTCCGCGGCGACCCTTGCACCAGATCCGTAATCATACCGATGATCAGTTGAGGCAGCGCACCGACAAGCCCCATCAGCGCGAGCATCAAGAGTCCGAGAGCCGTCATTCCCTTGTAGCGAAGCACATACGGAACTAGCGACTTCATTTCCTTCCAGCCGGAAGGCTTCGGTTGCGGGCGACGCGCTGTGGCAACAACAGGTTGGGCGATAGCGCTCATTGACGAATTTGCGACTCCGGGGTCTCCAGCGTTGTCACTTCACCGAGAAAATTTTCGAAGCTCCTATCAAGCGATTGGTAACGTTTCACTTTTGGATTCCAGCGAATTCCGACCGGCAACACATGCCCGCCTTCGCCTTTGGGCGACGCGATCGGTGTGAAATACATCTCTAGGCCCTTATCATGCTGTTCGTACTGCAACCGCCACCCGTTGACGGGCGCCAGCGGAGACCCACCGAGAAATCCCTTCGTGTTCTTGAGATGTTCGTCGCAAAGGAATATTTGCTTCCAAGTGCTGCCATCATTTTCGATTATAACAGCGCGCGTGACAATCGTTCCCGGCGCAACTCCCTGCGGAGCCGCTTTCAAGCGATTTACCGCGAGCACTTGTCGCGGGCCCGTCTTGGAAAGATCTCCAAAGGCGAGGACTTCCGTTTCTGAACCCAGCGCCAACTCGGCCGCTTTCTGCACGTCGTCGGGAACAGTCGGAGCGGGAGGCGTGGGAGCGACAGCCTCCGATTTAGCAGGAGCCGGGGAAGGAGACGAGCTTCCGCACGAAACAAGCGTGAATGCGGCAGCCGTTACAGCGATCAGTGCGATTATTTTCATGAATTTTTGGCGAGCATCCGGGTCAAAGGCTCGATGCCGCAAGAGTGATAGCTACCACTTGTTTGGAGGATGTGCTGCAAGACACCTCCATCACCTGTGGCACGTTTGCGCCTGCCCAATCAAATGAGTACAACCATAATTCTAGCTGTTCGCTTCCTCTCACGGAAGGACTCTTCGATTCAGGCTTGCCGTAAATTTCCGCCACTCGATCACACGCATCGCCAAGCTTCAGACCACGGCCGGATGCGAGTAACTTCAGGCGGCTGGGAGCCATTACGACAGGCTCGCATTTTGCCATGACTTCAGGCTTGTAGCTGGTATCCACCGTAACGGTTTGCATTATTTTATTGGCATCCACTTCAACGCGAAGCTCGCGATGCGTGCAGATGTCGCCCCACAACAATGCGTCCGTTACAGATTCGTCACGCTCGAGTTCGCGAAAAGTTTTCTGCGGTGAGGCGAGCTTGTCGTGGCCGGGACGAAGGCCGGCAAGACTCAGTTCATTTGCGCGCCCTGAATTCCCAGCCCGCGGCGCGGCGGGAATCGCTAGCGTCAAGATCGAAACCAGGCTAGCGAGCCGCCAGGATTTCTTCAAGGCGTGCCTCAAAGTTTTCTTCTCCCTCGGACCACAAACGCAGCTTATCGACCGGCAAAGCCGTTTCGATGCGGCGGACCCAGTCGAAAAGTTTTTTGATGTTTTCTTGAGTCTTTTCGTAATAATTGTGCAAATTTTCCGGCCGCGCCATGGCCTCAAGAAAGCGCTCTTCTTCGGGGCTTTCGGACTTCGACCGCCCAACCTGCCGGATGCCGAGCAGTCCTGCGTGTCCGGTGAAGAGATGCTCGAAACCGAAATTTACTTCCAGGTGGCCGTCTTGCACCCAGATTCCGCCGTCGAAATCTTCTCCATAACAAATAAGCTCAAGCGCCTGTGGTTGGAGCTGCCATCGAGCGGGGTCGCCTTCGTAGACCCACAGATCCCAGCGCGAATGAACGGAGTAGCAGCTATCGTTATTCAAATGATTCTTCGCCAATTCGACGATGCTTGCGGCGTCCAGCGGCACAGAACGCAAATCCTGTTCGTAAACGGGCGACTCGGTCCAGTCCACGGCGCGAATTTCGAGATGAGTGAATCCGGGCTGTTTGGCGGAGAAGGGAACTGTTGAAAGGAAATCGCCGAACCTTTCGAGAATCAAATCCTCGGGAAAATCCTTGCACCAGATGCTCAGGTAAGCCTGATTCGACATGCGAAGCATTATACCGGGATGCTGCTTGGAGCCGAAATCGAGGTAAACAGTGCGGAGAGGTTTAAACGAAAAATTGCGGTTTACTTTTTGTGTTTGGAAGAGTCCTCGTCTTCGTCGGTATTAAGGTCAGTGGAAATGCCGAGAAGACGTTCTTTGAGCGTGTCGCCCATACCGGCGAGAACTTGCGAACAAGTGTCGCGGAGGCGCTTTTCGGCGGCTTTGGCTATAGTATCGAGTACGGATTGCGAATGCTGGCCGAGCGTAGTAGCGGAAGCCAATAGCCAGGAATTCGACGCGTTTTCCAGCCGAGCCTTGTATTGTTCGATGGATTCTTCGGTGGACTGCTTCAACTGAATCTTCCACTCTTCTTTCTCGGCTTCGCGTTTCTCTTCCCAGGTTTCGATCAGCGGCGCGAGTTGCGATTGCAGGAATGTCCTGGCTTGTTCGACGCCTTCCATCATGCGTTCGTCCAACTTCTGCTGGAATTCCGCGAGCGAGCCTTCGCGGTTGAATTCCATATCCGAGCGCGCCTTTTCCAGCGCCGAACGGGAACTATGTTCGAAACGCCGCAGAGACTCGGCAGTAACGTGCTGCACTTGATCAGCAAAAGAAGCCGTCGCGATTTGGGCTGTTTCGTTGAGCTTCTCTCGTTCACGAGTCACCACTTCGCCTGCGGCATCTTCAATTTGCGCGGTGCTGTGTTCCACGTAAGTGCGCCGGTAATGATCCAGTTCGGAGGCGAGCATGCTGGAAACTTCGGCGGCGCGGTCGCGAAGCGTGGTGGCGGACTGCTCGACGGCCTTTTCGAGCGACGTCTGCATCGTGGTCTGCGCTTTTTTCTGATACCAATCGGAAGCTTTCGAAAGCGCTTCGTATGTTTCGTGCTGCGTTTCAGTGCTCTTCTGCTGGAGCTCTTCTTGAGCCTTCAAAAGGGAAGCACGATAGGATTCTTCAAATTCCGAGGGAAGCTTGGAAGCTTCGGCGCGGAGTTGCTGAATCGATTCCTGAATCACCTGCTGCGAGGACTGCTGCGTTTGCTCGCGAGTCGAGTTTTGTATCTGCAGCGCTTGCTCCGCGGCCTGCCGCATCTGCTCGCCGATGCGGCTCTGCAGATTTGCTGCGTTCTGCTCGGCATTCTCCAGCTCGGAAGCAATTTTTTGAACTGCTTCGAGCTTTGGCCCAATCTTCTGGTCTAGTTCGGTGGAAACGCGCGCGAGAACTTTTTGCGCCGATGATTCCAGCGCCGGCTCAATCTGCTGGGCGCGTTCGGTGATGATTTGATCCGCTTTCCGGCCGATCTCCTCGTGCTGCTCGGCAAGAATCTCGTCGAGGCGCTGGCGTGTTTGCTCGAGAGTAACCCTCGCGGCGTCGTGCAGCTGCGATTTCGTTTCTTCCGCCCGCTCACGCTCCTGTCTTAAGCCGGCTCCGAGCGATTCGATGTTGGTGGCCGCGCCTCCGATCACTTCGTCGAGCGAAGCGCGAAGAGTTTGGCTGCGCGATAGAATGTTCTGCTCGGCCTGCGATATCGCTCGACGAGAGACTTCGGAAATTTTCTCGTCTATCCGGTGCGATGAGTTCGCAATTTTCTCATCCAACTCACGAGACGCTCCCGCGAGATTGGCTTCGAATTGCTGGTTCCAGCGTTGGTTCGCCGCGGCTATTTCGGCTTGCGATTGCTCCACGGTCTGGCTTCGAACGTTCTGAGCTGTTTCTTCCAGATTTTTACGCCACTGGTCCAGATGCTGCTGGGCCGCCTCAGGAGAATTAAGAATCTCAAGTGAGGGCGTGGACGCGGCGCGTTCGATCAGAGCGCGATCCACGGCTTCGTCAACCGCTTGCTTCAGACTGTGCGCGGCGGTCTGCTCTGCGGCTTGTTGAGCGGCCTGAGTCGCCGCTTGTTCCGCTGCATGGCTGACTGCTTGCTGCACGGCTTCGCGAATTTTTTCGTCGAGGTGAATGGCGGAAGTCTCGGTGGCCTTGCGCGCTTCTTCCACAATCGCCGCTGTGCGGTCCGCAGCTTGCTGCACCACTTTTTTCACCGAAGATTCGGACACGCGCTCCATCGAGACCTTGATGGCCTTCTCAATGGCGTCGTGAAGCTGCGAATCGAGTTGCTGACGCGCGATAGCCATTTCCTCAGTGATCGCCGCTTCCGCGCCCCTGCGCAGTGACTTGTCGAGCTTCTCCTTTACTTCATCCACCATCTGCGCCATTTGGCGCGCGAGCGGGCCTTGCACGTCCGAGATTGCACTCGGTACCACGTGGATCTTGTTGTCTTCGCTCGCGGCGGCCGGTGTTGCCGCAACAGGCGGCACGGCCGAAGCGGGTGTCGCGCTCGTCTGTGCAGGTGTCGCCGGTGCCGTCGCTTGAGGAAGCACGGATGAAGGCGGAGATGATGCTGCCGATTTTGGAGCTTCCGTCGATCCAGACGGCGGAGCTGAAGCTGCATGCGCGGGCGCAGGTGCGGAGGGCTTCGCGGCCACTTTGACGGGCGCGGGAGGCTGCTGAATCGTCGCTGCCGCTTCGGGTTTCCTATCCGAGACAATTGGCGGCGCCGCGGGATCCGGCACAGCACTCAGCGTCGTCACGGATAGTTTAGGATCTGCCGCGGCATACGGCGTCGCAGATCCTGCTCCAGCCTCGTCCACCGAAGATGTCCAGTCCTCCGGCGGGAACGCTATGCCCCAGACGTTACCCGCGACTTCGAACTCAAGCCCAATCTGAAATAGTTCGCGAACCGTGCGCGGTCGCTGCACCCAGACAACGCGGCCTTGCGTGGTGCGTTTTTGCCCAGCCTCGGGACGAGGAACTTCCAGTGTAACCATCGAATTCTTCGGAACGTAGTGTTTCGACTGGTACTTACACCCGTGACAGTTCACCATCACGGTCGTGGTCCGTTCCTTGAAAGGCTGACCGAGAGCATCCACACCCGTAACCGTAATGGGAACGGCTTGGACAATGCGCGTGCTACGGCGCTTCTGTCCGTCAGGTTCGGCAGATGCTAGAGGTTCGGTCACCATTCCTCCAAGAGGGGTGTCTGTTAAGGGTAGCACCGGCGGTGCGAAGGGTCGAGCGACATACGGGAACTGTGCGAAAAGGTAACTTGAAGCAACGCGCAGGTAGATCTCCGGGTGCTGCCTTTTCCGGAAATTGTGAATGTGGAGAATCTGCGCCGAACTGGCCAAGCTGCGCGCATTTCTGGCAAGTAGTTCCGTGCTTGGTTATGATGTCATCGTGACCGAAAAGGCGCCGGTATCCCTGATTCGCAAACTCATTCTTGTTGCCGGAATCGTGGTGGCTCTCGTCGTCGTCGGACTTTTTATAGCCTCTTTGCGGCTGCCCGGTTTTCTCCGAGAACGCGCGATCCAGACCCTGCGAACGCACTTCAAAAGCGATGTGCGGTTCTCTAACCTTAAAGTCCAATTATTTCCGCGCGCTCGCGTCACGATTTGGGATCTGGAATTGCGCCACAATGGACGAACCGATGTGCCCCCCCTAATTCAAGCGAAGGAGATAATTGTTGACGCCACCTTAGCGGGCCTGCTGCTTCCGAAGATGCATGT
>Ga0209330_1000151_pt1 | contig 34586 bp, 23 predicted proteins | sample JacPinW_OM2H0_O3_FD_187969 | JGI IMG/M metagenome (GOLD analysis project Ga0209330, IMG submission 187969) | Forest soil microbial communities from Algoma, Ontario, Canada - Jack Pine, Ontario site 1_JW_OM2H0_O3 (SPAdes) (version 2) | ecosystem: Environmental > Terrestrial > Soil > Boreal... | reverse complement strand
TGTTATGCACGCAGCATTGCCCGGAGCCGGAGTCGTGCACTGGATCAATCCCTGCGCAAAGAGACCCTGGAAAACCGTCGGTGCCCCGGCCAGACCGAGTGCCGGGACGCCGGCGATGGGATCAACATAAATCGAAATTTCCCGGTTGCAAGGGCTGGCGCCGCTGCCGGGGATGATCGGTACCCCAAACTGGGAGAACCCGCAGATCGAAGTCAGATTGGCCACCTGGCCGGCTGGGGTGCTGTTTTCGACCGCAGATTTGTTCTTGTTCACCGCCCCCAGGCTCAAGTCCACGTCGGGAATCTGAGCATCAACCGGCCCGTAGAAGATTCCGTACCCTCCGCGCACGACTGTCTTGTGATTCTTGAAAGGATCCCAAGCGAAGGAAACCCGGGGGGCAAAATCTTTTTTATATGTAGTTAACGGAGCGAATTGTGTGTCCAGTTCGTAGCGGAGTCCGTAGTTGAGAGTGAAACCTGGCCGTATGGTCCATGAGTCTTGTGCGTACAGCGAAGTCAGCGGGCGGGTGTAATAAGGATAGGTCGGATCGCCATATCCCTGCTGGAAAACCTGTGGGAGTCCGAATGACGCCGACTGCAACGAACTGATGGACGCGCCTGTCGGTATAGTTCCTCCCGCGCAGGGATTCGTCGGTGAGGTGGGAGCGAAGCACGGGCTGATCAAAAATCCAGGGAGCGATCCGAATACAAAGCGGCCCGGGAAAAATGTGTGCGATTCGGTGTGATTGCCGCGAAGCAGTTCCGAACCACCGAATTTGAACGTGTGATGCCCGCGGATGACGGTGAGATTGTCGGCGAACTCGTAGCGGCGCAGGATCGTTTTGTTGGGAAGGAAAATGTTGGTTCCGAGATTGTTAATGAAACCAGGGATCTGAAGTCCCACCTCTCCTGGTTCATTTGGGATCACGTTAAAGCTGTCGTAATCCCATTGCACGCGAGCTTCATTCTCCGTCGCTGGGGTAAATTGGTGATACCAGGAGGCCTGCATATTGCTGTCATAGGTGCGCGTAGAACTGCCCGCTGAAAAGCCGGTTAGAGATTGGACGTCAGGGGATTCTTCCAGATCATGTCCATACCGGTAAGTAACCGAAAGCTGGTTCGTCGTGTTGAACCGGTGATCCAGGCGGCCGGACGCCAGATATTCGTGCGAGTCGTAGGGAAACACTCCACCGTTGGTTTCGAACTGATTCACAAGAAAGGCATCTACGGGGTTGGTGGCCGGATTCACCGTCAACGCCCCACCGAGGATAGCGCCGCATACTGCGCCAGGCAGGTTGGTCGTCGGATTGGGTGCGGGCAAGTGAAGTTGCGCGGCCACAGCGGCGCCTACGGGACCGCTTAGGCAAGGTACAATCCCGCCCGCTGGCAGCCCTCCAATAACTTGATTCTGCGCCGCAGTCGGACGAAAAACATCCGTATTGGTCAACAGAGGAACAGCGTTCTGCGCATTCTGGCGCAAGCCCTCGAAAGCAACGAAGAGAAAAGTCTTATCTTTCTTAATGGGGAAGCCTAATGCGCCGCCGAATTGCTGGCGGCTCAAAGTGTCTTTGATCGGCGAACCTACAGAATCGGGACTGGCAGGGTTGAACGTCTGGCCCGCCGCCAACGCCTGGCTAAAGGAAAACGGATTCTGGGCATCCAGGGCGTCATTGCGGAAAAAGCCATAGACGCTGCCGTGCACGTTGTTGCTGCCTGACTTGGTCACAATGTTGATGGAAGCGCCGGTGGCGGATCCCAGGTCGGCGGAGTAGTTGCTGCGGTTGATTTGGAATTCCTGCACCGCGTCCTGGCTGACGGTCGGGCGCACGCCGCCGGCATCATCGCTGGTCTCGCCGCCGTCCACAGTAATGCTGTTCCCTCTGCCATTGCTTCCGTAGAAAGAAAGGCCGCTTTGGGGTGTCTGTTTCACGCGAAAGTCCTGGTCCCCTGCCAGCCTCGTGGAATCGGAAACACCGGGCGCGAGCAAAGTGAATGTGAGGTAGTCGCGACGGTCGATGGGCAGGTCGGCGATGTATTGCTGGCTGATTCTGTCAGCCTGGCTCCCTCTTTCGGTTTCTACCACGGGCGGCTCGCTCGTCACCTCGATAACTGTGGCCACCTGCGACGGCTTCATCCGGAAGTCTGAAACCACTGTCTGCCCGACGGCGACCGGGACGCTTTTGCGAAGCTCGGTCGCAAAACCTGACAGTCCGGCACTGACTTCATAAGTGGATGGGGATAATCCCGCCACTCGATACTGACCGGCGCCATCGGTAACGGCGGTGCGCTTCAGTCCAGTCTGCGTGTCAACGACACTGACGGTAACCTTTGGCAAGAAGGCTCCCAAGGAATCGGTTACGGTGCCGGTAATATCTCCCGACGAGCCGACGCCCTGTGCGAGGGCCAGACCGGTTGCCAACAGCAAGCACACAAAAACACTCGCCAGTGACTTCATAGGATTCTCCTTACGGATGTCTGAGGACATCGCCAAACTATTCCAGTGCGAGTCAATTCCGAAGCCTGCTAAGTACCCACTCCCAAGAGCCGTTAATGCTGATCTGTCGCCCGTTTCCCTCAGGATCAAGAATTCAGATAGCGTCCAGCAAAACCACAGATTGTGAGAGTGAGTATCACATAAGAGTCACTAACGTCAAGAAAGAAACGTCATTACTATGGAAATGACACCCAGCTCAGGTGATGGTTAGCAAATAGAGACACGGCGTGGGAGGAAATCTAGCGTGGGACGAGACGAGCGACTGCGTCGGTTTCCGATTTCGCTGGGGACCAGTCGCGTCAGGGAGTAAGGACGATCCGGCCTGAGACCCGGCCGCTGCGCAACTGATCCAGCGCCTCGTTGGCTTGCGCCAGCGGGCTTGCAACTACCTGGCAACGGACCTTCCCGGCGGCAGCCATGGCGAGTACCTCCCGCAAGTCTTGCCGGGTTCCGACGGTGGATGCGTGGATCCGGATTTCTCCAGCAGCCATCAAAATCGGCGGGAAGCATATGTTCTCGGCAGGCAAGCCCACGACCAGAAGAGTGCCGGTTGGCCTCAGGCAAGAAAATGCCGCGTCGTAAGCCGCTTTTGCCGCAGAGGTCACGAGCGCAACATGGACTCTACCTTTGCGCCGCAATTCCTTGACCACATCAGTGGTAGCAGCATTGAGAGCGTCGGCGGCGCCAAAAGATCTGGCAAGTTCAAGCTTCTCCTCGGAGACGTCGATCGCGGTCACGTCCGCGCCCAAAGCGCGTCCGAGCTGCACCGCGAGGTGTCCGAGGCCTCCAATCCCGAAAACCGCAAGGCGTTGTCCGGCAACGATTGCAGCACCTTTCAGAGCGCGATAGACGGTGAGCCCGGCACAAAAAAGCGGGGCGGCTTCAAGTGCAGAAAGACCGTCGGGGATTTTCAGAGCATGAGTTGCGGGCGCCTTTACAAATTCGGCGTAGCCGCCGTCGACAGTGACACCTGTAATCCTCTGCCGGCTGCACAGGTTTTCGTTTTCTTCCCGGCAGAATTCGCACTCACCGCAGCTCCAGTGAATCCATGGCACGCCGACGCGGTCGCCGATTTGTAAATCGTCTACCGCTTCGCCTTTTTCCACGACATGACCGGCAATCTCGTGGCCGAGAATGAGCGGTCTCTTTACGATCCCCAGCAGCTGTTTCCAATCCCCGTCAGCAACGTGCACGTCGGAGTGGCAAGCACCACAGGCTTCTACCTGGATCAAAACTTCATCCCTTGCGGGACGAGGCCGTTCCACCTCCTCGATCGACAGTTGCTTCTTGAAATCGTGCAGGATAGCGGCTTTCATTCATTCGCACTCGCGTCCTCGAAAAATCAGAGAGGGGAGATTCGCCGGGAAGCCAATCACGGCTTCACCCCGCGCGTGAAAAACTCGATGGCGCTGTCCACCCGCTCGGTCAATTTATGAGGTCCTGTGAGGTCGACGGTCCATTGCCGAACTACAGTGTGGTAGAGGGCCTCCATGAATTCGGCGAGATGCACGATAGGGAACGCATTCGTGATTTCGCCCCGTTTCTGACCCTGTGCCAGAATTTCCTGGAGCAGGCTGACGGCGACTCCCTCGACTGCGCGCACCTCCGGAGAGCGCACCGGATCCATCGCTCCGGAGAGCACGACCGCTTTCCATAACGGCGGGTCGGCTTCCACTTCGAGTGCCATCGCATGATAAAGCCGGTGCAAGCGCTCCGCGGTGCCCGCTTCGGTGGACAGTTCTGATTTGAGGTGCTCCGCGATGCATTCGAAGCCGAGCTTGCCCACGTCGCGCAGAACTGCATCCTTGCTTGGGAAATAGCGGAAGAAAGTCGGCTGGCTGATTTCGAGAATTTTGACGATGTCATCGACACGGGTTCTCTCATAGCCCTGTTTGCGGAACAATCGTATGGCCGTGTCGATGATTTGCTGACGCAGCCGCGCCTTCTTGCGTTCGCGAAGCCCTGGGAACTCCTGCTGGATCTGCACCGGCGCACTACGCTTCATCAACTTTCGGCGCTTCCGACCTCTTTGCGGTATGGCAATTTCCACACGAGCCATAGTCCTATTTTCTCCTGAATTGGCTTGCCGAACGTGCCAGCGGTCAGGTGCTTTCACGGCACCGACATCGATTTTAGCCCTGCAGCCTCGACGGACGCTTCACCACGTGGCGGTCAAGGATTGCGTCGGGTTGTCGTTCGTGTTGACGTTAGCTACTAATATCTGATATAGACTAACACAATTTGCGTGGCTATTGTTCCGGTAAGGAAGAAACCTGAATCGGCTGGTTTATAGGAGCTGAGTTTGGACTTTTCGCCGGTGATTTGCCCGCACCACTTGGCAATATTGACCGCCCGGAGAAGATGATGACAACTGCAACGGCAACTCCTCTTCAAGTAAAAGGGGGTGCATTCTTAATCGAAGATCGTGCGCCCCGCGAAATTTTCACGGCTGAAGATCTGAATGAAGAGCACCTTGCGATCGCGCGGACGGTCGACGATTTCTGGGCGAATGATGTGGAGCCTCATCTCGAGGCGATCCGTCAGCAGAAGCCGGGGGTTGCTCTTCAGGTGTTGCGCAAATCAGCGGAAATCGGGCTGGCTGCGATACCCATTCCCGAGAGATTCGGCGGGATGGAAATGGACCTGCCGTCGGTAATGATAGCCGGCGAGCATCTGGCTAAGGACACCTCTTACGCGTCCTGGCATTCGGGCCATACCGGGATCGGCACCCTGCCTGTTCTTTTCTTTGGCAACGAAGAACAAAAGCGAAAATATCTTCCCAGACTGGCGAAAGTTGAGCTGCTGGCCGCGTACGCACTGACCGAACCGCTGGCCGGCTCAGATGCTCTTGCTGTGCGTACGCGTGCGGACCTCACTCCGGACGGCAAATTTTACGTGCTGAACGGACAGAAGATGTGGATCACCAACGGGGGTGCGGCCGACCTGTTCACGGTGTTCGCAAAAGTAGGAGGCGAGAAGTTCACGGCGTTCCTGGTGGAGCGGAGCTTTCCGGGTGTGACCAGCGGGGCTGAAGAACACAAGATGGGGATCAAGGGCAGCTCGACCACGGCCGTGTTCTTGGACAATGTCCGGGTTCCCGTGGAAAACGTACTCGGCGAAATTGGCCGCGGACACATCATTGCGTTCAACATCCTGAATATCGGTCGCCTGAAACTTGGTCCCGGTGCTGTGGGTGGAGCGAAGAATGTCCTTGCGATCTGCCTGAAATATGCCAAAGAGCGCAAGGCATTTGGTTCAGCCATCGCGGAGTTCGGCGCGATCCAGCACAAGCTGGCCGAGATGGCGATTCGCACCTACGCGGTGGAAGCGATGGTATGGCGCGTGGTGGGACTCATCGAGAGCCAACTAGCGCAATCCACTCACGAGCAGCACGCTGATTCGCACAGTGAACTCAAAGCTGTCGAGGAGTACGCCGCAGAATGCTCGATGATCAAGGTGTATGCCTCCGAAGCGCTGGACTATGTGGTTGATGAAGGCGTACAGATTCACGGCGGCTACGGCTACCATCAGGATTACGCGGTGGAACGGGCTTACCGTGACTCACGAATCAATCGCATCTTTGAGGGCACCAATGAGATCAACCGTCTTTTGATAACAGGAATGCTGCTCAAGCGCGCCGCTCGTGGGCAATTGGCGCTTATCCCCGCCGTGCAGGCCGTAGTTAAAGGGATTGGCAGAGTGGCCTCCGAATCTGTGAGCACGGATGAAGAGTCCCGGCTGGTGCGCAACGCGAAAAATATTGCGCTGTTCACGATCGGGATTGCTTATCAAAAATATGCAACTGAGTTGGAAAAACAGCAAGAGATTCTGATGAACATCTCCGACATCGTCATGGAGGTTTTTGCCGTGGAGTCGAGCCTGCTTCGGAGTCGTAAGCTCGCGGCATCGGGTAAAGGAACGAATGCGGCCGACATGTGCGCCGTGTTTCTGCGCGAAGCCATGGATCGAATCGAAATCTCGTCGCGAAATGTGATTGGCGCGTGCTCTACCGGCAATGCCTTACGGGAGAATATGGCTGCGCTCCGGGGCTTTGCCAACTACGATCCAATCGATGCGATCGCACTTCGGCGGAACATTGCCAGCCGTCTTTTAGGCGCAGGGAGTTACACGATCTGACAGCGGGGCCGGTGTGTCTGCGTTAGAGCGTGAATCACCACCGAAAGGCAACCATAGAAGCGAGATCGAATGACTGCAGCTAATCGCCTAAACCGCCAATGGCGGCTTAAATCGCGGCCCTTCGGCCTGATCAAACCTGACAACTTCGAGTTCGTGTCCGAACCCGTGCCAGAGCCAGGGGATGGTCAGTTCCTGATTCGCAACGTGTATCTTTCGCTCGATCCAGCGATGCGGGGGTGGATGGTGGAACGTCCGTCGTATGTTCCATGCGTGAAGATTGGCGAAGTCATGCGCGGATTAGCTGTCGGAACAGTGGAGAAATCAAATCATCCGAAATTTGCCGCAGGCGACAGAGTGCAGGGGATGTTTGGATGGCAGGAGTATCTGCTCTCGAGTGGTGAAGGTGTGACGAAGTTGCCGGAGAGTGGACTCCCGTTTACGGCCCACCTTGGGCTGCTTGGATTGGCAGGGTTAACCGCGTACGCTGGGCTCTTGGAAGTGGGACAGCCCAAAAGCGGCGAAACCCTACTTATCTCGGGCGCCGCGGGCTCGGTCGGCTCGCTCGTCGGCCAGATCGGCAAAATCAAGGGGCTTCGCGTGGTCGGCATCGCTGGAACTGACGAGAAGTGCAATTGGCTGGTGAAGGAGCTCGGCTTCGACGCGGCCGTGAACTACAAAGAGGCCGACTGCAAGAAACAGTTACAAGCTTCGTGTCCGAATGGGGCGGATATTTATTTCGAAAATGTAGGCGGAGAAATTCTGGAAACCGCGCTCTATCTGATGAATACTTTCGGACGTGTCGTGGTTTGCGGGATGATCTCGATGTACAACGCGACGACGCCCGTCCGAGGACCGTCCAACCTGGCATTGGTGATCAGCAAGCGGCTAAAGATTCAGGGCTTTCTCGCGCTTGATTATTCTTCCAAAGTGAAGGAGATGGTGAGCAACTTCACCCAGTGGTACAACGCAGGCCAGCTCAAGTATCGAGTAGAAGTCGTCCACGGCCTTGAGACTTCACCGGTGGCCATCAACAAATTGTTTGACGGTTCGCACAATGGCAAACTAATCGTGCAAGTGTCCGATCCTCCCGAGTAACGTAACGTTGTTCCTTTTGCCTCATCTCTGAGGTAGCTGAACAGACCGTGCCTTTTGGCGAGCGCCTGTTCGCGGTACCTATCTCCTGCCTGTGGGCGTAAATCGCACACCTAACTTGAAACGTGCCCACCGGAAGAAGGGCCAGGCGCGGCGATGGCACTCGCAGGAACGGCGGCGGTGAGCAGGGTGTTGCTCACAAAAGTTGTCGGCAAGTTACTGCCGTTCCACTGCACGCTCGAATCGGAAATGACGTTCGAGCCCACCACACTCAGAGTAAATGATGGCCCTCCCTGCGGACCTTGCCCTTGCCGATGGTTACTCTCCGATTCTCTCAGAATGTGTCAGTTTGACAAGGGCTGTGGATATCTAAACTGGCCAGGTACCGAATTTTATTGACACACAATTTTATTAACACTAGACACGCCCTTCGTTCGAGGTTAAGATTCCATGGCTTCGGTAACGCTCACGCCCCCCGGTGGACTGACCCGACAGAAAATTCAAAGCTTCCAGGAGCATGCTATGAAGGCGCTCCATTTCGCGCTGGTAGTGTTCGCTCTGGTGCTGACATCGTCAGCATTCGGACAGGACGATCGCCCCTTGCCCATTCCCCCAGGCACTCCGTTGCACACAATCCATGCCTACCCGTACATGTATCGCAACACGGACGAGGTGCCTCAAGCGGTGACTTTGACCCTCCCAAACTATAGCTACAGTGTTGTTTCGCCCGTGGACGGCAAGACTTACACCGGAAAGATCATCGGTGCGAATCCGACCACCCGCCCCGCGCACCCCACTGTGGTGCCCACGATGATCGTGCCCGTGCGGTTGGTGTTTCAGTACAGCTCCACCGTGAGTTATATTTTTGACCCCACCGCCGCTGATCCGGGTTGCATTGGCGCCGGCCGCACCGGACTGGGCCTCACCGAGCAGTCACCGCTGTTCAATGACGTGACGTACAAGCTCGGCGCCACCACCGTTGGCACTACCCAATACATTGATGCGTTTCAGCGAGCCAATTTCTGGGGCGAGGTTTCCGCTACCGGGACGAATTATCACACTCTCATGGGAATCACTCCCATGCCCTTGCAGACGGTTACCATTCCCAGCGGCAACACCGGCACTACCAATGGAACCGTGTATGGTTTGTCGGGCATGTGCGGCACTAACACGGGCAATGTCAACGGGCCCAACACATTGGGCGTGATGAATATTTCCTTCTGGGACCCGATTGCACGGAAGCTGATCACCAACCTGGGCATCACGCCTAACACGTTTGTGTTTTTCCTGTTCTACAACGCCGTGATGTCCGACGGCACGTCGGACAATACCAACAACTGCTGCATCCTTGGCTACCACAGCATTACCGGAAGCCAGACTTATGGCACGGGGGATTTCGAAGGGCGTGACCAGACGCTGTTTTCAGGGACCGCTGACACGTCCGCGCTCAGCCACGAGCTAGCCGAGTGGACGAACGACCCCACTGCGGTGAACCCCACTCCGGCCTGGGGACACATCGGCCAAGTCAGCGGCTGCCAGGACAACTACGAAGTAGGCGACCCGTTGTCGGGAACGCTCATGCCCGCAGTGAAAATGCCCAACGGTTTCACCTACCATCTCCAGGAACTGGCTTTTTTTGATTGGTACTACCGCATCACGCCTTCCATTGGAGTGAATGGGCATTACTCGTTGAATGGAACATTCACCGTCGATGCGGGACCGGTTTGCAACTAAGCCGGAATTTAATTGCAACTGATCTCTGCAGCCAACTCGGGACTCAGCAAACCTGAGTCGGCAGCTTCGTGAGCCAGGCAGCGCACGGCAGCCAGTTGCTGGTTGATGGTGTTTGCGGCCAGCCGCAGGATTTCAAGGTACAGGCGGTGGCGCACGACTACGATGCGGTAGAAGGCCATCCGCGGGTTGAGCACCGCCAATTTGCAGTCATCCAAATCTGGAAGCCGAAGCATTCGGCGAGGGTAATTCGGTTTGATTCTGCGTTTGCCCATGGCGACGGCCTCCCATGCCGCAGGATTGGAACTACGGCACAGACCGCACGGGCGATGCAACCATTGTCACTAGGTACGTGGTGGAGGGGTTTTGAGCGCCTGTGGCTGGTGAAAAAGTCTACCCCTCTGGGAGTGAAAAATTCACCCACAATGAAGTCGTCGGGATTATCGGTCGGGATCGGACCTGGTTCGCGAATCCTTTATCGTGTGATTCCGCCGGTGGTCGGGCTTGAAGGTTTGTAAAGGCCGAAAGATCGATAGATCCGAAGCTCAATCGATCCACTCGCTCTCTTTGTCAATGATGAATTGTTGTTCGGCTGCTGTTAGCGCCATGTGCGAAACTCCAAATTGTTGTGGGGATGTCGCGATGCAGGGTTCGAATGAACGCAATCAACGGTTAAGTTCTGATTGCTTCATTAAGCGAGAATGTCGTCGCGCGATGCCACGGCTCAGAACACATCGGCGGGAACTGAGGACAACCAACTGCCGGAAGGGATCGTTATCTCAACACGGGTCCCGGGGTTGGTGTTTTCCATCCGCAGCACGCCCCCAAATTCTTTGACACGCTTGTCAGCGAAGGTCAGCTTCATCAAGCATCGGCGCCCATTACGGGCGCACTTAGTTAGTGCTGTCTTCTTGGCCGCTCAGCCTGAAGCCGCCTTGAACATTTTAACCGGCAAAGCGGTTACGCGGCTTCAATTCCTGAGTCCCGCAACTTTTCCGCGCAATACAGTGATTGAGGCCTTCGGCAGAATGAACGTGGTCCGCGAACCCCCCACTACCGTCGTCGCGACGGGGGGATGATCCGGATCGGCATGGCTATCTGGGCCGTCGTCGATCCACACATATTGCTCGCTGCCAAAAGTTACGAAGCGGACGGGCCCGGAAAATAACTCAGTTTGATTGCTTTTGGAATCCTCAAATTGCACGCGCACAGTGTGGGGGTGGATTTCATCGCGATTGACTAGCATCAGCGACCAGTTTCCATCGGGCCTATGCACGGCATACGATGTAACCATAAGATTGCCTTCGGCGTCTTTTATATCGTTGTTCTTGAAATCGTCGCTCTTGAGATCAATGAATGAAGGGAACATGTGATGCACGCCGGAACGGTGCTGCACCCACTCCTGGTTAATCATGTGCGCCGCGAAGTACGGCGAAGTGTATCCCTTGATGTCATAATTTTCGTCAGAGACAAAATTCGACCACGACGTCCAGCCCAGACAACTGCTCTGGAGCCCCTGCGGCTGGATCGGTGAGTGATAGAAAGCAGCGCCTCCGCCCTCGAAGAACGAGCCAACATTGTCGGCGAGCCATAAAGCCGCGAAGATCGTGGTCATGGGTCCAGTAATCTCGGCGGCCAGATGGTTCTCGGTCACCATCAGCGGCACCTCTTTGGGGACGCCATCATCTCTCCAAACCTGCAGAATGTGCTTCATCAATTGAGGTTCCGTATATAAAGTTTTCCACGTGATGGTGCACGGTTCGAAGGGATAGTGCTCGAAAGATACGAAGGCCAGATCGGAGATGTGGCCGTGCGCCTTCAGGTAATCAACGAAGCGGCCCATCCAAGAAGTCCGGCCCTGCGCGTCGGGCCAGACCCGGATGTCCTCGTTGACTCCTTCAAAGATCGGACCTCCCAGCTTTAGTTTCGGGTCGACCTTGTGAATGGCCGTAGCCCATTGCAGGTACAGAGCGGCGTAATCTTCTGGCATGGCATGTTTGCCGTCAGGCTCCTCACCCATTTCGATGTATCCGATGCTGTAGCCGCGTTTCTCCAGGTAAGCAATTTGGGCAGCGGAGTCATCCGGCGTGCCATACAGCATGGTGACTGGAATCATCGCAGGAAGATTGTTGGTGAGCCCGCTGGTAAAGAAAAGGTCGAAGCCGCTGTGCTGGTAGCCGCCCGTGGCGTTTACGTCCGCGGCCGAGTGCCATGGATCAATCGACGAAGTGCTGTAGGTAGTGGGTTTGTCGCCCAGATTTTTTTGAAGCTCGGCAAAGGCACCGTTGGAATCAACACTGCCCACCCGAATTTGCTGAACTGCGTATCCGACGCAATTGCGGACGTCGTCCGCCTCGTGCTGATCGCAGGTATTCGACGATTCCGTCATCAGAATGCGCACGTATTGCGTGACCACGGGCGCGTCGGACAGCTTGATGTTAAGCGTTCCGCCTTTAGCGTTTCTTATTACGCCCGCGGAGAAAGTCTTCCACTCGCCCTGCGGACCCAAATCGAAGTCGAGGGCACGCTTGCCCACCCAGTACTCCACCTGATAGGCCGTAGCATACGGGCTCGCCCACGCGATGCGGATCGCATTTACCGGTGCTTCGGCCATCAGATCTACGACCACCCATTGCGGGTGCAGAGCATCGCTTTCGCCGGTGAACTTGCTGGTGAGATAGGGATTGCTCTTCCAATAGCTGAGATCGGGACCTCGTAGTGGGCGGTCGCCGCTGGTCGAAAAGCCGCGGTGCGGCAACGCGTAAGAAAGAATGTAGCGCAGCGGCTCCTTGAGCTCGGTGCTTCCGGTAAAGTATCCGCTTTTGTGCGCAGGATCGCTCCAGGTGCCATTCTCGGTCCAGTGCCAAGCGGCCATGCGGAGCTCGGAATTGTTGCGATATGTGATCGGTCCCCAACCAGCCGACAGCGACTCTTGAATGATGTGCGGACTGTAAACCTTATCGATGCCGTCATGCGACAAGACATCAATGGAGCTGCCAAGAGCGCTATCTGGATCAAAGGAGTTGATGGCATGTCCGGGCGTCGCATCGACGTGGACGGTGGCCACGCGCGGTTCCGCGACGTTTGCCGATTGGGCCGTCGCAAAACCACTGTGCGCGAGAATAGCAAAAATGGCGATTGCAACAGCAGATTTTCTCCGCAGTTTGCCAGCAGTCATTCGACCGAGGGTCACGTTCGTTGAGAAAAGCCGCATCGAATTCCCGAGAATCATCGAAAAAACTTCTATGCTGTAATGCGACCACTGTCTTTCTTGAGCGCCAGTTCGCGCGCCGAATGAACCGCCTGCACTATTTCACGAGCTCTTTGCGTGATCATCGCCAGATTCCCAGCGCGCAGGGCGGCGGCGTTCACCAGATCCCCACCCACCCCCAGAGCAAAGGCTCCGGCTGCGATGTAGTCCGCAGCGTTCGCAGCATTCACTCCCCCTGTTGGAATCAAGGCGGCATGGGGAAAGGGCGCTTTCAGGGACTGCAGGTACCTGGAACCGCCCACGTTTCCGCAAGGAAAAATCTTAACCAGCCTCGCGCCATTGTCGGTGGCATGCATGAGTTCGGTTGGAGTCAGCGCTCCGGGGATTGCCAGTTTCGCGGCGGCCAGGGCCACGGACAGTACGTCGATCGAGAGGCCGGGACTCACAATGAACTCCGCGCCGGCTCGAATACATGCCTCTGCCTGTTTCGCGGTTGTTACCGTGCCCGCCCCCACGAGCGCCATTTTGCCGTATTCGCATACCACGTGACGGATCACCGATGTTGCGTTGGGCACGGTCATGGTTATCTCGAGAATCGGAATGCCGCCCGCGCAGATAGCTTCCACCGCTCGGGTCGCGTCGTCTACGGTCGCAGCCCGCACCACGGGAATGATGCCAATCTCGCCGATCCGGAGGATCACGTCCTCGATGGTCATAAGCTCGTCTCGTGCTCGGTTCGTTCTAATGTTTCAGCGTGCAATGCGGGCTGTTTGCGCTTTCATCGCGTGCAACACCTCTGCCAGCGTAGCCATCGTAGTATCACCCGGCGTGGTCATCGCAAGCGCGCCATGCGCTGCGCCGCACTCGACAGACCATTGCGGATCTTTCCCGGATAGAAATCCATAAATCAGACCGGAGGCAAAGGAGTCTCCTCCGCCGACCCGATCGTAAATTTCCAAATTCTCGCGCACCCGAGCTTCGTAGAAGTCACCGTCGTAGTAGCACATCGCTCCCCAGTCGTTCAGGGTCGCTGTGGTTGCGTCTCGTAAAGTCGTGGCAATGAGGGCGAGTGTGGGAAAATCCTGTATCACTTTCTCGATCATCCTTTGGAAGCTGGCAGGATCGAGCCCTGAGTGGTCTTGGTCGAGCCCCGCTACCTCAAAGCCCAGGGCGGAGGTGAAGTCTTCCTCATTTCCCAGCATTACATCTACGAGCGGTGCCAGACGCCGGTTGGTCTCCTGAGCTTTGGATTTTCCGCCGATCGACTTCCACATCGATGGACGGTAATTCAGGTCGTAGGAGACGATCGCGCCGGAACGCTTCGCTGCTACCATGGCTTCCTGAGCGACAAGCGGTGCGGCCTCGGAAAGCCCGCAAAAAATTCCCCCCGTGTGAAACCAGCGTGCTCCGTCCTTGCGGAATACTTGCTCCCAATCGATCTCGCCGGGCTGCACTTGCGAAATAGCCGTATGTCCGCGATCCGAACACCCAAGAGGCGCGCGCACTCCGAAGCCTCTCTCGGTAAAATTCAATCCGTTGCGCACGGTGCGGCCTATCCCGTCAAAAGGCATCCAGCGGACATATCTCTGACCAACGCCTCCCTGCAGCATGAGATCTTCGACGAGCCGTCCAACCGGATTGTCCGCGATAGCAGTAACGATCGCTGTCTCCAAGCCGAAGCAGCGTCTCAGGCCGCGGGCAACGTTGTATTCGCCACCACCCTCCCAAACGCGGAAATGACGCGCCGTGGAGATGCGTCCATCACCCGGATCAAGACGCAGCATGACCTCTCCGAGGCTGACCGCGTCCCACATGCAGCTACTCTTCGACTTGATGTTCAGTTTCGCCATGATTGCGAAATAATCTTCATGAACTTGCCCGCGTCACAGCCGTTCCTGTGGATGTTTGATCTGCCGTACCTGTAGAACTCTGGTGCTGTATCTCGCCAGCATCTGCTGACTGAACCGTGAGCAGTCGTAATGGATTCACCGCTAGCCAGCTCACCGCACCTACGAGACACAAGGCAGCGGCCACGAGAAACGAGGTCGTCCAGCCGAATCGGCCTGCGATCCAGGGCGTGAGAAAAGTCGTGAGTGCCGCTCCCATCTGGTTCCCTGTATTCATGAAGCCCGACACTGAACCCGAGGATGCGCCCGCAATGTCGGCGGTCACCGACCAGAATGAACTCTGGGAGAGATACAGAACACCCGCGCCGACAGCGAGTACAACGCTGGCCAGCCGGGCGCTGTGAACTTGTGAGCCGAAGGCAATGAATATCCCTGCAACAGCAATTGCGACCGCCGCGAGAGCGCAGCGTCCGACCCGCGGCCCTTGCCATTTGGTGAGCCGGTCGTTGATCGCCCCTCCCAAAAGGCAGCAAACCAACATGGCAAGAAACGGCAACATTGTGTAAAACGCGCTCGCTTTCAAGTCCAGGCCTCGCACTTTGGCGAGATAGCGGTAGAACCAGCTAAAGAATATCCAGGCTACGTAGCCGTAACAAAAGTAGCTGAGAGTGATGGCCCAGACTTCCTTGCTTTGCAGAACCCGCCCCCACGGCACAAGCGCTTTCGAAGCCTTGCTCACTTCCGCTTGCGTCAGCCCGGAGCGAATCAATTCCAACTCGGACGCGGATACACCGGCATGTTCGGCCGGAGTGTCGCGAGCCGTGAGGAACCACACGGCTCCCGCCGCGAATCCGATCATGGAGCAAACCCAGAACGACGACCTCCACCCGTAGTGAACCATTATGTAAGTAATGATGAACGGCGTAAGGCCGGCGCCGGCTCCTACACCGGCGAAGATCCAGCCATTCGCCATACCGCGTTCCGGTGTCGGAATCCAGCGCGCAACGAATTGATTGGCGGAAGGGTAGATGACCGCCTCGCCGGCACCCAGAAGGAAGCGGACGGCAACGAAGACGAAGACCGCGCCTGCAATGTGGGCGGGGACGAGCGCAGTCAGCGCTGTGAAGATTCCCCACCATGCCACGCCGCCGGCCAGCACCAGCCGAGGTCCGAAGCGGTCAGCCAGCCTGCCGCCAACGGTTTGGAAAAGGGCATAACCGACCAGCATTGCACTGAACACTTTTCCCAGCTGTACATCGCTGAGATGGTACGACTCAGCGATCAATCCACCGGCAATGGAAATGTTTACTCGATCGAGATAAGACACGGCGCTGAGGATGAATAGCCAGAACACCAGAAACCAACGCACATGGCTCGTGGTGGCGCTGATCAAGGCTGATTCCTTTGTTCGCGGGGCAGATGGTGCCTCAATAAAATGCCGTTCTGGACTGCATTGCGTGTGGTGAGCCTCAAGGTTCTCCTAAGTCCATCTCAGACGTGCGCCTGTTCTCTTAAGCCGCGTGATCGCGAAGAACCCGCGAAAGTTGCTCGGCCACGATTTTGTGCTCGCCGGGTTGCAGCATGAACGAGTTCATCGCGAGCCCCGGTCGCCCTTCGCCGGCTCCGATCACAATGGATGGCTTGGAACTGCGCAACAGCCCTGAAGCCTGTTGGGGCGTCAATGAAATGCGGGAAGCATCCCATGTAATGCTCATGTGCGGCACGTGATTGGCAATGTCCGGGACAAAGAACGATGTGCTGACGCTTGGGACTTTGGTGATTTCGCGCGAGATAGCCTCCAGGCGTGCCTGCCACTGTTTGGCCAGCGCCTCATGGTCTTCTGCCAGAAACAGTTCTAGCGCCTTCACCATTCCTACGATTTCTTCTTTTCCCACCTTCTGGCTGCGGCCTAATGTGTCCTCATGCGGACTGTTGTTCAAAAGCGCATTCGCCACCATGTCGGTACGCCCGATCAACATTCCGGCGCACTGCGGCCCGCGAATCGCTTTCCCCCCGCTAAAAGTCACCAGGTCGTATCCCATGTTGGTATAGTCCCAAAGATGGGACACCGGCGGCGTGTCGGCGGCGGCGTCGTTCATGCAGGGAATGTTATATTGCTTCGCCAGCTTGACCCATTCGTCCACTTTGATCTGTCCGGTGGCGTTGGCGAAATTGGAGAAATGCATCATTGCCGTACGATCGTTAACTGCGGCTCGCAATTGATCTTGCGTTTCAATCTCGATGAGCTTGATCCCTGTGGATCGCAGCTGGTGATCAAACGGGTTGCGATGCGATTTTTGGATGATTACTTCCGACTTCATGCCCGTCAGATCAGGCAATTGCCGGATCAAGGCTTCGTTGCCGGCAGTCAAAATTCCTGCCAGCCCCGATTGAATCGCCGCCGCCGCGCCCGAGGTCACCAGTGCGGTGTAGCCATCCGGTAACTTGAGCATCTCTGAGATCCGTTTGCCGGCGGCGACCTCCAACTCCGGGACGCTGACAAAGTAGCGTCCGGCCGTGGTCATCACAGCTTCGAGTTCGGGGTGGGGAAGAGACCCTCCCAGCATGGTCATGGTTCCCTGGCAGTTAATCACCGTCGTGACCCCGAGTTCTTCGTACGGATTGCCGGTCTGTCCAAACCCGTTCACCCGGGCGCTTGCGCGAGCGGCGGCGCGATTTGAACAGAGCAGGCTGCGCGGCGCGAGAATTGAGGTTGCAATTACTCCCACGCTGCCGAGAAAACTCCGCCGGTTCCACTTCGAAGTTAGTCGCATGAACAAAACTCCTTCGCAATTCATTTGCTGTTGACTGCGGCGATGCAGTTGATTTCGACCAGCGAGTCTCCCGGCAGGGCAGCGACAGCAACGGTCGTGCGCGCTGGGCCGCCGTGGGGAAAATATGTCGAGAACACTTTATGCATCCCATCCCAGTGCTCAATTTTCACCAGATAGACATTCAGTTGAAGAATGCTGTCCATGGATCCCCCGCCAATGTCCACGTGTTTTTTTACTTTATCCATGACCATGCTGGTGTGAGATTCAATCGTCCATTCCTTGGGATCTCGAGTGTCGTGGGCGCCTTGCCCCGCAACATAAATCAATCCGTTGTGGACAATCACTGGCATGATGACGTCTTTTTCGCTGCCCGGTTTGCCTTCGCTATTCAGCTTGCGGATTCCGCCCGCGGCCTGTGCGGCTGTCCCCTGAGCCGCTGCCCGATTGAACATCAGGGCGGCGGTGGCAGCCAGAGCGGAAAGCACGGAAGCGAAACGCACAGCAAACGTTCGGCGAGAAAAAGTTATATCCATAAACTCCCTCCTTGTTACTCAGCTTTCAAGATCGGCGCGATTAGGGCAGCGCAAAACTGAAAACGTCGCTCCCGGCGGCAATCGCTACATACTGTTTTCCGGCTATTGCGTAGCTCATAGGAGACGCGCTCATATCTTGCCCGGTATTGAAGTGCCACAGCGGTTTACCACTGCGTGCGTCTGCGGCTTCAAACGAGCCTGCGTCGTCCCCGAAAAAGACCAGGCCGCCAGCGGTTGCCATCGTCCCGCCCGAGGAGCGACCGGCACCTACTTGCGGATATTTCCAGGCAATCGAATTTGTGTCCAGGTTGAATGCGATCAGAAGCTTCTGAGAGGTTTCGCTCGGAATGCGTTTTACTCCGGTCGAGTAATAACCTTGACCTTCCTGGAACGTCTGCGGTTTGAGGAAATAGGTTTCGCATTCCTCCAGCGCCATGAAATAGACGGAATGACTGGACTCGCTGTAAGAGGGCGCGAACCAGTTGGTCGCTCCCGAGTAGCCGGGGCAAACCCGTGTACCTCGCGCTGTCGGCTCGATCCCGCTTCGACTGGGCTTGCCTTGCGCATCGATTTCGCGCGCCCAATTCAACTTCTCAACGAACGGAATTGCTGAAAGAAACTTACCGTTTGTGCGATCGAGCACGTAGACATAGCCATTGCGGTTTGCCTGCACGAGAAGTTTTCGGTGTGCGCCCTGATACAGGGCATCGACCAGGATTGGAGTCTCGACCGCGTCGAAGTCGAACAGATCATGCGGCGTGAATTGGAAATACCATTTCAGTTTTCCGCTATCAGGATCCAGGGCCAGGACACAGTCGGTGTAAAGATCGTCGCCCGGGCGCACGGCGCCTTCGAAGTCCGGCGCCGGGTTGCTGGTGCCCCAGTAAATCAGGTTGAGTTGGGGATCGTAGGTTCCGGGCATCCATGTGGTGCCGCCACCATGCAGATACAGTTTTCCTGGCCAGCTTGCGGAGCCGAACTCACCCGGACCCGGTATCGTCCAGAATCGCCAGGCGAGCTTACCGGTCAATGCATCGTAGGCAGCAACAAAACCCCGAACACCGTCATCGCCGCCGGAGGTCCCCACTAACACCTTGTCTTTGACCACGAGCGGCGCGCTCGTCGCACCGTAATTCTTATTCCAATTCGCGTAAGCTACGTCCCAGATGAGATTACCGGAGCGCACATCCAGGCACAGCAGATGCGCATTATCTGTTTCCATATAGACCCGGTTACGCCACACTCCGACGCCGCGGTTGATGTGCCCGGATGCGTCGTCGATTAAGCCCTCCGAGATCGGCCACGCATGGCGCCAAACCACTCTCCCGGTACTCGCGTCGAGGGCCGCCGCATCATTTGCCGCGGTCACCAACATCACTCCGTTTACTACAACCGGAGTGACCTCGAGCCGACTGGTGTTGCGCGCGTGAAAAACCCACTCCGCGCGTAGTCCCGCTAGATTGCCTGGGTTGATTGCAGAAAGGCTGCTGAAGCGGCGTCCCGAATAGTCTCCGTTATAGGAGATCCAGTTGGCCGCCGGAGGCTGAACCAGAAGATCTTCAGAAGTTACATCGATTGCCGTCGACATAGCGACGGGAGTGTTATCGCCCGCCAACGCTGTCAAGCAGGTGAGAACGACGGAGATGAGCACTGCCATCCGCATCCTACAAGTCCTTCCGCGCTTCCGCGATTTTGGCCTCACCCAAACTACCGCGGTCTAGCCCCTGCTGATCGTTCAAGTGGATCGAAACCCGACCCGCTCCTGGAGGTATGCCGATGGTCGAGAGCATCCGAGATCGGTCTAGGCCAATAGCCTTCCCCGTGACTTTCCGGCAGAGGCCAAACCTTATCGCCTCCGTAGTTGATCCATTCGCGCTGCTTCATAGAATCAGCAGGCGGGAGATATTTTCCTTCGTAGTGCGGATTGACAAACAAGTAGCGGTGCGCCCCGAACGGAACTTGCATCAGTCTGCTCCCGAGCTGGGGAACCATCGTAAGCTGCACCCAGTCATTGGTCAGCTCTTCAGCTTTCCACCCGTCAAAGGTCGCGGGCTGCATGCGGCAAGGGGCGTGCCGAGCCCCCGAGTCGACTGCGAAACTGAAGAACCTCAAGCAAACCGCAGCGCCCAGAAGAATTCCTATTCCCGAGCATAGAGCCCGGAGCTGGACTCCGAAACTGCTCGCGTGATTCCGCTCAAAGAGGTTTCGCAAGCGCTGCCTCCCCAGCAATATTTCTTCGCAACGGCGGGCGATGGTTGATGGTCTGGTAGCCTAGCTCTCGCGAGATTTGCAATCCGGCGTTCTGAATCAACGGCGCGAGTTGCCGTAAACGGGTGACGGCCATGCGCACCATCGGCGCGGTAAGGCTGAGGCTCGCATTCACCGCCCCAGCGTGGTCCCAGATGGGCGCGGCCACGCAGCGTATGTGGAGTTCGTGCTCCTCTAAATCGCAGGCGTAACCATTCTTTCGGACCCGGAACAGCTCAGCCTGCAGCTCCTGAAGGCTTCCCACGGTGTTGGGCGTCAGTCGTTTCAGTACCACCTGCGAGAGAACCCTTTCCCGCTCGTTGTCGGCCATGTAAGCCAGCATCACCTTGCCCACCGCCGTGCAATACAAGGGGACGGAAGCGCCGATGCGGGAATGAATGCGCAACTGCTCAGGCGAGTCTAATTTCTCGACGTAAACTGCCGAGACACCGTGGCGCACGGTCAAGTGAATGGTCTCGCGGGTTTGCCGATTCAATTCCTGAAGGTAAGGGAGGCTGACATGGCGAATATCGAGTTGACCCAAAGCAGCCTGGCCAGTCGCGAAGCACGCGATTCCCAGGTGGTACACCCCGTCTGCTCCGCAGTTCAAAAAGTCCGAGCTTTCCAGATTTGCCAGAAACCGGTGAACCGTACTTACCGGCAAACGGGAGAGACCCGCCACCTGTTTTGCGGTCAGGCCATGCGGAGACTCGCTAAACAGCTGCAGTACCCGCAACCCACGCTGGAGCGCCGTGATGTTGTAGCTTCTCTTTGAACTTTTTGCCATAAAACCCCAGGGGAATCGCGAAGTACAAAATGAAAATCGAAATTATCTGATGAAAATCAGCTTTGCGCAATAGGTTTCTTGCAATAGGTTTCTTTTCGTCTACAGTCGGCCAAATTTCTTGACCGCCTCTACGATTGATTTCATCTGTTCGATCACGGCATACATCGAGTGTTCTTTATAATCCATTTGTTGCGCCAGCTTTAGAACTTCCTGGGCTTTTGCTCGGGGTACCACAACCACGCCATCACTGTCTGCCGCGACGATGTCACCGGCATTGACGGTCACACCGTCGCAGTTCACCGCTATCTGCGATCCCCCGAATCGGTAATGATGTACCGACGTCGACGGAACGATGCCAGTGGCATATACGGGGAACCCGATCTTGCGCAAATACGCCACGTCACGCACTCCTCCGTCGATCACCGCTCCGCTGTAGCCGCGCGCTGCCATAGCCGTGCCCATCAGTCCGCCCATTCCCGCAATGTCCGCCCCATCCTCGACCACCATCACGTAGACGGAATCGATGGATCCCTGATCAATCGCTTCCAGCATTCCGCTCAATGCATTGGGGTCAGTGTTGCCTTCGTCCTTTTTCAGCAGGACGGTCCGCGCAAGCCCGGCAAACTTCGTGGGGAAGAGCGACTGCATGCGGTGACTCATATACATGCGCTTACCAGTCAGCTGTTCCAGTGCATCCGAGACCGAAGCCACTTCCACGTGGCGAAAATCCGCAACCAAAGCCTGGTCAGCCTGCGCCGCGGTGGTTGTGGTTACGGGGGACTGCGCCTGGAGAAGCCTGTTTCCGCACACAATAGCGCAGGAAACGCTGATCGCGAGCACCGACACAGCGGCGGTCTGGGATTTCACAACGGCAAGAAACTTGTTCATTCGTCCTCCCGGATGTATATATGTGCGCGGACTCTAACACTGTTTTTCATCGCGTGGAAGAGCCAATCACCACCAAGGAGAATCCAATGGCATTTACCATGCAGACCAGAACGCTAATCACCTGCGCTGTTGCGATGGTTTTATTTGCGGGCATCGCGTCGCAGCAAAGCTATAGCCAGGAACGGAAAGCGGTGAACCTCTCTCCCACTCGAGGACTTCCGTTCAGCGACGGCATCGTGGTCGGCAATACTCTGTACGTCGCCGGTCAAGAGGGTACGGATGAGTCCAACAAATTGGCTGCAGGGGGCATTGGCCCCGAGACGACTGCAGCACTTCAGAACATTCAGAAGGTGCTCAAGGCCGCCGGTTTCGAATTGCAAGACGTGGTCAGCGTCACAGTCTATCTCGCCGACATTCAAGAGTTCCCGGACATGAACAAGATTTACAAGAATGTGATGCCCGATCCCAAGCCGGCTCGAGCGACGATTCAGGCGGCAGCCCTGGTCAACAACGCCCGAATTGAAATCTCGGCGATCGCCGTAAAACAGAAATAGGCCAGATCGCAGATTAAGGTTGACATGCCTACTTCGATTGCGATAAACCGTGAGGCCAACGTGGAACTTTCAAAACCAAGCGATAGCTTTCACCAGATGAAAGTGGGGTGCCGGTACTGAATCGCGTCGCTTTCCGCAGGAGATCAGCTATGCATCATCATCGCAGTGTTGCGATCGCAGCCCTCGGATTTGTGCTGTTTGCGGTAGCGCTGGTTTCGGCCAGTATCACTGGCGGGATCTCCGGCGTCGTCAGAGATAAATCTGGCGCCGTCATTTCCGACGCATCTGTGGTCGCAATCGACACCCAGACTGGCGTTAGGACGACCGTCACTACCGATGCAAAAGGTTTTTATAATCTTCCGACGCTGGCTATTGGAACTTACGACTTGGCGATTAGCCATATCGGTTTCAGGACCTATCGCCAGACTGGATTGGTAATCGATGCAAACTCAGAACTTCGAGCAGATGCCAGTCTCGACGTCGGCGCGATCAATGAGCAGGTCGAGGTGAATACCGACTCCGTTCACGTGGAGACGCAGAGCACGCAAATGGGCGAAGTGATCGAGTCGAAGAGGATCGAAGCGGTTCCACTAAACGGGCGCAGCTTCACAGACTTGCTGGCACTGCAGCCGGGAGTCTCTCCTTACAATTCGACAGACACCGGGACTGCGGGCATTAGCGACCGCTCCCCTGACGGCGGCCTGAATGCCGGAAATCAATCGGTCAATGGGCAACGTGAGACGGCCAACGGGTTCATGGTCAACGGATCGAACGTCGAGGAGGGAAAGAACAATGGCGCTGCCATCATTCCGAACCTGGATTCGATCTCCGAGTTTCGCATTATCACCAACAACTTCGACGCCGAATACGGGAACTATAGCGGCGGACAGATCAATGTCGTAACCAAGTCGGGAACCAACCGTTTTCACGGCAGTGGCTTCGAGTTCCTGAGGAATACTTCGCTGGATGCCACAGAGTATTTCTCTAATGCCGTTCCCGTGTACCGTCAGAACCAGTTCGGAGGCACCTTCGGCGGACCCATAAAGAAAGACAAGACCTTCTTTTTTCTCGACTATCAGGGTACGCGCCAGACTCAAGCGTCGCCGGTGAACATACAAATGCCATCGGTCGCAAACTTTGCCGGAAACTTCTCCGATTCGGCGAGTGCATTCAGCACCGGTGTCGACGCGAATACCAATCCGATTGCCTCTACCGTGGGCGGTAGCTTTTTTGCCGGCCTTCTTGGAACACGGTTGGGCTATGGAGTCACTAGCGGTGAGCCGTACTACTTCACAGCGTCAACCATTGATCCAACCACGATTGACCCGAACACGGGCGCAGGAACTCCCTTCGGAATAAATTGCACAAACAACACTCAGTGCGTTTTCCCGAACGCTGTCATCCCCATGTCGGCTTGGTCGCCAGTGGCGGTCAAAATGCTGAGCCTCGGGCTGATCCCCCAGCCAAATGCCCCGGGCAACTTCCTGGTGTCGTCTAAATACGCGCAGAAATTGCGCGATGACAAGGGCGGTGTTCGAGTCGATCAGAATACTCGCTACGGAACGCTTTTCGCTTATTACTTCGCCGACGATTATTTGCTGAATTCTCCGTATCCCAATGGCGGAGCCACTGTCCCGTCCTCGAGCTTTCCATATAGCGCCGTTACTGCCGGCAGGGCGCAGCTGGTGAACCTCGGGAATACCAAGAATTTTGGAGCTTACGCGGTGAACGAACTCAGGCTTAGCTACGTGCGAAACACTCTGGCCCTGGCCGAGCCTCAAGGCGGAGTCGGGCAAAACTACAGTCTGGCGAATTTGGGTTTCGTTACACCCTGGAATGCGGTCACGGGCGGGATAAGTCCAATCGCGCCGAAGTTAGAAGGCGTGCCCTACATCACTTTCAATAATTTCAACATCGGTGTTCCTCAGGTAAGTACGGGGCAGTTCAATAATTCATTTCAGGTGCTGGACAACTTCACCAAGGTCATCGGGACCCACAGCGTGCAGTTTGGCGGGCAGTTCCATTACGACCAGATTGACGAACGAAATCTCGCCGCAGAGAATGGCCAGTACTCATTTACCGGCAACGAGACGGGAATCGATTTTGCGGATTTTCTTCTGGGCGCGCCCAACAGCTTGACTCAGGCGAGCCCGCAAATTCTGGACTCCCGCAGCAAGTACTACGCCCTGTATGCTCAGGATAGTTGGCGGGCGACCAGCGACCTCGTGTTGAACTACGGACTCCGCTGGGAAGCCAGCATGCCCTGGTACGACACGCAAAATAAGATTGAGACCATTATTCCCGGAGAGCAATCGGTCGTATTTCCCGGAGCGCCCAAGGGATGGGTAGTCCCGGGTGATCCCGGAGTGCCACGCACCCTGGCCCCAACTCAATGGCATAATTTTTCACCTCGTCTGGGCCTAGCCTATTCACCGAGCTCTTCCTCGGGGATTCTTGGTACGCTTTTTGGCGGACCGGGGAAGACCAGCATTCGCATCGGCGGCGGCCTCTATTACACATCAGTCGAAGATCTCTCGCAGTTTCTCGAGGTCGGGGATCCGCCCTATGGGTTGTACTACGGAAGCGCGCAGCCGCCTTTGCTGGAATCGCCTTACATCGTTCGCTCGGACGGTTCCCCGGTCGGGCAGCGTTTTCCCTTTCCATTTCCTCCCACGAACGTGTCCGCCTCAAATCCCGACACCACTTTTCCCTGGTCCCAAGTGGAGCCCATCTCATTCGGGTTCTCCTTTGATCACCGAAACAAGCTGCCTTATTCCGAGCACTACGAATTCTCGCTGCAACGGCAGATTGGATCGAACACCGTGTTCACGGCCAGCTATGTCGGAAATGAGGGCCATCGGTTAGTCACTTCGATTGAAGCCAATCCATCTAACCCGGCGCTGTGTTTGTTTTTGAATAATCAGAATAATCTCTCGCCGAACAGCGCTGGACCATGTGGTCCGTTCAGTGAGACTCCTCCCTTCGACTCGACTACGGGAGTCAGTACTCCGTGGATCACCGCCTCCGGCGAAACCATTGCAGCGGTGCGGCCTCTCGGACCGCTGTTCGACACCAACCCGTTTGTGTCTACCATTGCGAACTCGCGCTACAATTCGCTTCAAATCAGCGCCAGTCATAACACCGGTTCGCTGAGTTTTCTTGCCGGCTACACTTACAGCAAGTGCATCGATAACGCTTCCGGCCTGCAGGACTCCACCGATCCCTTCGACCCACGCCGCAGCATTGCCCTCTGCAATTTCGACGTAACGCACAATTTCGTTTTCAGCTACAACTGGCTCCTGCCCTTCGACAAGCTTGCCAGCTCTGGCTGGCGCCGCAAAGTGCTGGGAGGTTGGAGCCTGAGCGGCATTGTTAACTTCGCTACTGGTCTCCCGATCACGTTGACGGAGAACGATGATAACGCCCTGATCGGCGCGGGAGCAGTCCCTGTTGACGTGCCGAACTTCGCTGGCGGCAAGGTTCTGGCCGACACAAATCCGCGGCACGGAAATTCGTACTTCAACACGTCGTTGTTCAGCAACGAACAGTTGGGACAATTGGGAAATTCCCGGCGCCGTTTTTTTCACGGTCCCGGACTCAACAACTTCGACATGGCTCTCGCGAAGACCACCAAGTTCACCGAATCAAAAGAACTTCAGTTGCGATTGGAAGCGTTCAATGTTTTCAACCATGCGCAGTTCTCGAATCCAACCGGCGAAATTAACTCCAGCCAGTTTGGATTCGTAACCTCGGCGCGACCTGCCCGGATCGTGCAATTGGGCGCGAAATTTTTGTTCTGAGTTGGGTCGCGGGCGGACCTCCCCACGGAGAGGGCCGCTAGTTCTGGTGGTTTCGCTGATGCTGTCAGATTCCAAATTGCTTTACGTGGTGGCGCCAGTTCTGCTGGTCCGTTTGGGCCTCGAATGGGTTCGTTGCGAGTTCGCAAACCCGACCGCAAAGCCCTCGACCGCAGAATTTCAACGCCGTTTCAACGCGAGGGGAGAAAACTTTCGCGTCTGGCTGTGCGGGATGCCACGGGCTCGACGGCCGAGGCGGACAGCGAGCTCCGAACATCGCGGACAGTTCCAGGGTGCAGCGGCTCTCCGATGCGCAGATCGCCCACGTTGTTGAAAATGGCATTCCTGGAACTGGAATGCCGGCGTTCCATTCCCTTGCCAGTTCCGATGTTAAAGCAGTCGTAACCTATCTGCGTACTCTTCAGGGGAGCAAGAAAGCCTTAAACCTGCCTGGCGATGCGAAGCGTGGGGGGAAAAGTTTTTTCGCAAAGGCCGGATGCTCCGGCTGCCACATGGTCTTAGGCAAGGGAGGTTTTATGGCTTCTGATTTGTCAGGTTATGGCGGCGCGCATTCCGTCGAGCAAACGCGGAGCGCGATCATTCATCCCCCTCCGGGCAGCGATCGGCAAGCACGGATGGTAACGACGACGACCCGTGGGGGCGAGAAGTACGTTGGCAGAATTCGCAATGAAGATAACTTCTCTCTGCAGTTGCAGACATGGGACGGAGCGTTTCGCTTCCTGTCGAAATCAGATATTGAGAGGTCGGAATACAGTTCGCAAGGGCTGATACCCACGGACTACGCGTCCACCCTGAGCTCGGATGAGTTGAATGATCTCGTCAATTATCTGCTGAGCGTGGCCAACGCCAGGACCAGCTTGTCGGCGACGCCTCAGAAGGAGTTTGAAGACGAATAGGTGATGGCCCCGGGAGAGCAAAAGGGTTCATTCAAAGATCAAAGATCAAAGAGAAAGGCATTCTCATGAAACCAAGCATGAATATACTGCTTACTCTCAGCATCACAGCTGTGTTGCTCGTCGCAGCCAGCGCACCAGCTTTTCAACCCCCGCCACGCGCACCCGGAGAATTTCACTTGCAAGCCGAGTCACCGCAGTTCTGGAATCTGGTGGATCACAATGCCAAGTTGAGCGTCGTGGGCACAGGCTTCGGGTTTACCGAAGGCCCAGTGTGGGATCAGGCGGGATTTCTCTACGTAAGCGATGAAACCACTAACAAAATTTACCGGCTTCATTCCAATGGCAAGCAGGAGGAAGTGATTGCGCTCGGCGACCCCGACGGCAACACCTTCGACCGCCAGCATCGCTTGATTGACTGCGCCAGCGTGCTGCGCGCCATCATCGAGGTGACTCCGGACGGAAAATACAAAATCCTTGCCGATCGCTACGACGGCAAGAAATTCAACAGCCCAAATGACGTGATCGTCGGCCCGGATGGAGCATTGTATTTCACGGATCCGACCTTGGATCTCGTTGCCGGCGAAAGGCAGGAGACGTTGTTCCAGGGCGTCTACCGATTAGACGCGAAGGGCAGCGTACAGTTACTCACCAAGGATTTGACCCAGCCGAACGGTCTCGCTTTCTCGCCGGACGGCAAGCACTTCTACGTCGACGACAGCGAAGAGAGAAACATCCGTGTCTACGACGTTGGACCTGATGGAACCGTAAGGAACGGCCGCATCTTCGGCGAGGAACCGGGCGGGAAGGGCGATGGCGTACCCGATGGAATCAAGGTGGACAAGAACGGCAACCTCTTTGTTACCGGGCCGAAAGGCATATGGGTTTGGAACGCTAAAGGCAATCATCTGGGCACAATCGTCATGCCGGAGCAACCGGCAAATATGAACTGGGGCGACAAGGACTATCGGACGCTGTACATCACGGCCACTACGTCGGTGTATCGCCTCGAGATGAAGACGCAAGGCTTCGTCCCGTATCTATGACACAAGGCTGCGAACACAGGACATGGAATTAAGCGTTCGCCAAAGCCTTCGTCCGAGTACGGGTCAGCACCTGTCCTCGCGGCTGGCTGAGGAGCCAAGCGTGAGCTTCATTCAACGCATAAGATTCACCGCATTTGAAACAGATGTTGACCTCAGCGACCTGCTCATAGAAGTCGGCGTCTCGCCAGCGATGCGACAATCGCTCTTAGTGCGTTTGCGGGCAGCAATGTGAAAATTGACGGGAAAAGGCCGTAAGCCTTCCTCTCCGGAACGCGGCCGCGCGTAGCGCCCGACTCCTCGCGTCATGCCTACACGCTCCGCCGGCTTTTGCAACGTCCAGCCATGTGCCGGATCGTCGTGCATCGACTGGCTTACTGCAGGTCATGCGCATCGTTTCTGTGTGCGCCACTCCGGCTGCCGCATCCTGGAAACGATAGTCAAAACAGACTCAGAAGATCGCGCGCATTTTCATTTGGATCAGAGAAGCGTCCGGCAACTGTGGCCTCACCGGGTGGACCCAGGCGATGTCTGGAGTTGTCCCCGAAGCACCGTCAGCGAAGCAGCGGGTAAGTCATACAGGCTGTCCGATCTACCCGTGAGTTGCAAAGAAGCAGGGGGATCGTGGGGATCGGCCCGGCCCTTTTTCCTGTCGGCATGCCATTGGTATTGCGCCTTGCCAAAAGTAATCATCGTGACCGGGCCCCAGAAGAACGCATTGCCGTTTCTGTCGGCATCGTGAAAAACAATCCGGACCTTATGCGCCTGATCGTGATCTTTATTGATGACCATGAGCGACCATCGACCATCTGGCCGCTGCACGGGATAGGCCGTCACCAGAAGATGTCCCTGGGAGTCTCTGACATCGCTCGAGGCAGTGTAGAGCCGGTGTTCAGCGTCTTTCGGCTCAGCCCACTCCTGGGTCATCAGTTGCGCAGCAAAAAACTGGGACGTGGGCTGTTGGATCGTGTAATGGTCGTCAACCATGAACATGTGGTAGGTCCCCCAACTGTTGGCACAGGCGGGATGTGGTGGTGAGTAGGAGAGGGCGTGGTAGTAGTGCGTGGATTTGCCACCTGCGCTCAGAAATCCGCCGAAAGAATCAGCCAGCCACAAAGCGCCGAAGATGTCGACGGCGGCCTCGCCACCATGATCGTTGGTTTCTGTATCGAGGAGCGGGATTCCAGCCGGCAAGCCATCGTCGCGCCATACTTTCATGATGTGAGTGATCAGTTCAGGTTCCTGGTAGAGATTCTCCCAGGGAGTCTCGCATCCATCGTATGGATAGTGTTCGAACGACATGAACGCCAGTTCCTGAAGGCGTTCGTGGGCTCTCAGATAGTCGAGGAAACGTCCCAGCCAGGACGTCCTGCCGTGCGCGTCGGGCCACGCTTTGATGTCCTCGCTCACGCCTTCGAAGACCGGGCCGCCTAATTTGAAATTGGGATCAACGCGATGAAGTGCCGTCGCGAACTGTAAGTATAGGGTCGCATAGTCTTCGGGCTGCATGTACTGGCCATCGGGTTCTTCGCCCATCTCAATGGATGAGACCGGATAGCCACGCTTTTTGATGTATGTCATTTGAGCCGCGGCGTCCTCAGGGGTGCTGTACGCCATTGCGACGGGAATGATCGCAGGAAGGCTCCTTGTAATGCCGCTCGTAAAAAACAGATCGAAGCCCGGCTGATCGCCAGATTCCATGCGATCCGGCGCGACGTACAGGTTGTTAGGTTCATGCCAGGGATCGACGGAAGAGCAGAGCGTTAGGGTCTGCTTCTGGTCGGGCGAATGATGAAGAAGATCCTTGAATTCTTCTTTCTCATTGATGGTTCCGAGGTAAATCTCGCGGATGGAGTAACCCACGCAGTTGCGATGGTCCGAGGAACCGTGAGTGTCGCAGGTATTGGAAGAGCGCGTCATCAGCACGCGCACGTATTTCGTTGAGATCGGCGACGAGTGCAGGCGGAGAGGGGAGTCGCCACCTTTGCCGTCTGTGACCGTTCCGAGGGGGAAAGTTCTCCAAGTCCCTTTGTCCTGTTCCTCCATGGCATCGCCGTCGCCAACCCAGTACTGCACTTCATAGACCCGCGCATACGGCTCCGCCCACATGATGCGAATCACGTTGAGCTTTTCTGGCTTGTCCAGGGCGATAACGACCCATTGCGGATGAATGGAATCGTCCTCACCTGTGTAGTCCTTTGTAAGGTAGGGATTGCTCTTCCAGTACGACTGCAGATCGCCATCATCGAGCCGTGAGAACCCGTCAAACTCGGTTCCAGCGTTCCGAGTGAAGCCGCGGTGAGGCAGCGAATAGCCGTACGAGTGGCGGATCATCTCCTGAGTAGGGATTGCGTCGCCGGTGAAATACCCTTTGCCGGAAGGATCGCTCCACGTGCCCTTGGGATTCCAATGCCATGCCTGGACAAACAGATCAGTGTTTTGCCGGTAGCTGATCACTCCCCACCCTGCTGACAAGACTTGCTTGACCTGGTCGGGCCGAAAGAATGTGTCCGTAGCGTTGCTGGGAACACGGTCCACGGTTGATCCCAACGCATACAGTGGACTGAACGTGTTGACGACGTGGCTCGGCGTTGCATCGACGGTTATGGTTTGCGCCTCGCCAAACCGCGACCCCGCCAGCGCGATGCTCAGCAGCAATAACGCAGGCAGCGGTCCAGATCTGCGGAGGGTGAACCCGAAAGTGCGGGGAGAGTTCGAGTGCATCGTGACACCTGCCCCCATTCATATTGGTAATGGGCCGTAAGAGTCATACACCAAAGGGTCACCATTCTGCTATTCGGGTGGTTCGCTGTTTTCATGGTATGAAATTAAATTCCGTGCCTCGACTCTCTTTTTTTGTATAATCTGCTGCTCTAATGGCAGGCGATCGGGTCGCCCCATCGAGGAATCGTCTGCAATGCTGAAGGTATTTGGCGACAGAACGACCCTGGGCCGAGCCGCCGCCGAACAGGCGGCGGCGGCGATTCGGCGCGCCCTTGGGGAGCGCGATCGGGTACGCATCATTGCAGCCACTGCCGCCTCCCAGCGCGAATTCCTGGATGCACTGACGAGCGCGAGGGGAATCGACTGGACAAAGGTCGAGGCCTTTCATCTCGATGAGTACATCGGCCTGCCGATCAGCCATCCAGGAAGTTTCCGCAAGATGCTGCTCGAGCAACTGATTCGAAAGACCGGGATCAACCGTTATCACCTGCTCGACGGCGATGCCGCCGATCCTGCCGAGGTAGTTTGTCGAGTTAGCAAAGACCTGGCGTCTGCGCCTGTTGACGTCGCGTTTCTTGGCATTGGGGAAAATGGGCACCTCGCCTTCAACGATCCCCCCGCAGACTTTGAAACCGAAGATCCGTATCTCATCGTGACCCTCGATGAAGCGTGCCGTCAGCAGCAGGTTGGAGAGGCCTGGTTTGCCGACATCTCCCAGGTGCCGAAGCAAGCAATCTCCATGTCGGTGCGCCAGATCCTCAAAGCGCGGGAGCTCATCGCGGTCGTTCCCGACGCACGGAAGGCGCAGGCCGTGAAGGCGTGCTTCGCTGGCAAAATCAGTCCTATGGCGCCGGCTTCAATTTTGCGCCAACATGCGAACGCAACAGTGTATCTGGATAAGCACTCGGCATCCTTATTGAGTCCAGAACTGCTGGACAACGAAGTGCAGATGATGCCTTAGCCCTCAATACAAAGGTCCGCAATCCACCGTAATGGCAACCGCCCGCAGGCCGATTGCTTCGTTGCGCTGGTGGATCGGCGGCCTGCTGTGCCCTGAATCCTCGGTTGGGAGTGCTGGCGTTTGTCTCGCCCGAGCCGAGGGCGCAAGTTGGTGGCGCGAGCGGCGGACCCTGTGTAGCTTTCGACCGGCGGCGTTATACTCTGCCCACTCTCAATCGTGGTCTTGGAGGAGGCGAGTATGCGCAAGCGACTGGCATTGATTCTTCTGAGTTGCGTTCTGTGCGAGGCGGCAACGGCACAACAACCAGCGCTCACTGTGGGAACCGCGATAGCAGTCGCCGGGCAGGCCGTTACCGGATTCATCGAAGTGTCGGCGGGGAGCGACGTAGGCACGAATATCCCGGTTGCGGTAATTCGCGGCCCGAAGCCCGGGCCGACTCTCGCCCTGGTGGCCGGCGCGCATGGCACCGAGTATGCGTCCATCATTGCGCTCGAAAAACTTATCCAGGAACTCAATCCCGCGGATATTTCCGGGACGGTCATCATCGTCCCATTGGTGAACATCGCGTCATTTGAACAGAAGGTGCCGCACGTGAACCCGGTGGACGGCAAGAGCATGAACCGGTTCTATCCGGGCGATCCCAACGGAACGCAGACCGAGCGCGCGTCGTGGGCGATGACGAAGCAGGTCGTGGAAAAATCCGACTACCTGATTGACCTGCACGGCGGCGATCTCGATGAAAGCCTGCGGCCGTATTCCTATTGGGCGCCGACCGGCAACGCGCAGCAGGATGCCGTCTCGCGCGCCATGGTGCTGGCCTTCGGGCTCGATACGATCATCCTCTCAACCGATCGCCCCCGCGATCCGAACCTCGCTCGCTATCTAGAGACCAACGCCAGCCTGCGGGGAAAGCCGTCCCTCACGGCCGAGGCAGGCCATGCTGGTACCGTAGAGCCGGAAGACGTGACGGCGCTGATCCACGGCTGCCTGAACGTGATGCGCTACCTGAAGATGCTCCAGGGCAATGCGCCTCCGGTGCAGAACCCAGTGTGGATCGAGCGCATTGCCAGCGTCACCAGCGAAATCGGCGGCGTTTTCTATCCCACGGTGAAGCGCGGCTGGTACGTGCAACAAGGCATGAAAATCGGTTACGTCACCGATTTGTTCGGCAAGACGGTATGGGAAGCACGTGCGCCGTCGAGCGGCGTCGTCCTGTATGTCTGCGCCGTGCCTTCGATGAAGAAAGGTGAGACGGTAGCCAACATCGGCGTAGTCACCAGCCAGGCACCATAGCGGGTGGCTACCGTTTCAGTAATGCGGGCCAGTTTTATTCTGAACCAGAACTCGCCTTCGAGGAATCACTGGAGGGTCCGGAGGATCTCCCCGAAGCCCGTTTCTGGGGGCCACAGATCCGCTTCGACGCAGCTGACCTGCCGGCGAAGCCGACCGTCCACCCGTTTTCTGTAAAGGCTGTGAACTAGACGCCTACAATGCACAAGCCGGAGGTCTGAATCGGAATTCTGGTTTCAGAGCCACAGAATTTGGTTCACATTTCAGATCGAGCCGGAGAAGGAGTGGTGATGCGACCGACAAAGGCCATTTCATGCATCCTCAGCATAGTTGGTGTCTGCCTCCTGGCGCCACGAACTCCTGCACAGACGCTTGCCTCGGGGCAACCCATAGTAATTGGCGCGAGCGTGGTGATCGATGGCAAGGGTCACGTACTTCATGACGTTCGGATCGTGATCGGGGGCTCAAAGATTGTTGCCATAGATCCTAAGGTTGAGGGGCCGTTGGACTATGACTTGCGTGGCCTGACGGTGTTGCCCGGCTGGATCGACGCGCACGTGCACATTACATGGATCTTCGGCAAGGATGGGAAAAACGCAGGCACGGAAGGCACAACACCAGAGGATGCCTATCAAGCGGCGTCGAACGCGTGGGTCACGCTGATGGCAGGCTTCACGACCGTGCAAAGTGTGGGTGCGCCCAACGACATTCCGCTGCGCGATGCTATCGCGAAAGGAATACTCCCAGGCCCGCGTATCCAGACGGCCAACGAACCGCTCGAAGGGCGAGGCGAGGCGACCGGCACGCCCGATGAAATCCGCGCTTACGTGAGGAAACAAAAGCAAGCCGGCGCGGACCTGATCAAAATCTTCGCGTCGAAGTCCATTCGCCAGGGCGGAGGAATGACTCTTTCGCTGGAACAATTGAACGTGGCTTGTGATGAAGCAAAGAAGCAGGGACTGCGCACGCTCGTGCACGCCTACAAAGAGGCAGTCCGCGCCGCGACGCTCGCGGGCTGCACTGAGGTTGAGCACGGTACGCTGGCCGCAGACGACGACTTGAAATTGATGGCAGAGAAGGGCACCTATTTCGATCCGCAATGCGGGCTGGTCATTGAGAACTACTTGCAGAACAGGGAAAGGTATCTCGGCACGCAAGGCTACACTGCTGAGGGATTTGCTGCGATGGACAAGGTCCTGCCGATGGATCACGAGATCGTAGAACACGCAGCCAAAACTCCGGGACTGAAAGTCGTCTTTGGCACTGACGCCGTGGCCGGCGCTCACGGGCGAAATGCCGAGGAGTTCATCGATCGCGTACGTGACTGCGGTGTGGACCCGATGGCAGCGATGGTCTCTGCCAACTCTTTGGGGGCCGAAGCGCTAGGTTTGGGCGATCAGATTGGCTCCATCGCTCCCGGCTTTCAGGCGGACATCATTGCGCTCGATGGAGACCCGTTGAAAGACATCACCGCCGTTCGGCGCGTTGTATTTGTAATGAAGGGCGGAGTGGTTTACAAGAACGCCGCGCGCGGCGCGATTCCTCTTTACCCAGGCGTCCAGC
>Ga0209330_1000150_pt1 | contig 34587 bp, 37 predicted proteins | sample JacPinW_OM2H0_O3_FD_187969 | JGI IMG/M metagenome (GOLD analysis project Ga0209330, IMG submission 187969) | Forest soil microbial communities from Algoma, Ontario, Canada - Jack Pine, Ontario site 1_JW_OM2H0_O3 (SPAdes) (version 2) | ecosystem: Environmental > Terrestrial > Soil > Boreal... | reverse complement strand
CTTACGTGGCGTAGGCAGTGCGGGCGGGCTCAGCGGACGCTTGCTGAAAAACCATCATCATGGTCGCGCCAAAACCCTCCAGGGCGCGTCATAATGGCACGCCTGAGAAGAGTTCGACGAACGCTGCTGGCACGAGCAATGGCTCGTTGGGTTGGGGCTGAGCCAGAGCGCACGGATGCGGACATTCGCTGCGAGATGTTGAGGTGTTTGACCAGCCCAACTACGTCAGCTACGTCGGAACTATAACCTCACCCTTGTTCGGACTGCCGGTCGCAGCGCAACCTCCGCATGGTATGCGGCTCGACTTGCAATTCCAGTTCTGATCGGAAGAAAGCAGTCTTCACCGAGCGATCGCAGCCGGGAAATTTTTTTACCGAGTTAAGAGGCCTGCAGCCGCGGAGAAAACTCGCAGGAAGGCAGTCGCGAGAAGGGCGTTGCGGTAAAAATTAAGAGTTCCGAGGTGGTGTTGGGTCCATTCGTCTCGGCCAGTAGCTCGCGTTAGACCCTTGCTTGACCTGCTACGCAGCTTCCCTTGCGGGGTGCCGCGCGCGATCTTCGCTCGGGCTCCGGGCTTACCGCCAACCGGAAAAACCTACCCAACGCCTCGGAACTCTATCCTGCCTTCGACATTTCTTCTTGTTCTCCTCGACCAGCGCTTTGCTATAGACCCTTGCTTGCCCTCCCTGCTCATTTTCATGAAGAGGGTGACTGCGCTTGAGTCCCGGACGCCACACCAACCGGAAAAACTTTAGAAGCTGTCAAAGAACGATTATGTTTCTACTCTTTCTATTTCTAGAGTCAACGAAAAGTTTGCGCTTGTAACTCACGTATTTTCAGCCGAATGCAGGGCGTCCACAGGCGGGTGACCGGAATTGGTGCAGCCCGGGGCCGCCCGTTCCGCACACCACGTGCTGGGCGCGTCTTTTCACGGCTTGAAACCGGCGAGGGTACGGTCAGACTGGCTCGGCACTCCAACGCCGCTGTGAAAAGCGGGAGAAACTAGCGTCCAGCGAGGAGTTCCCCGAAAGAAAAACTTGTGCGAGACGGGCGCGTGAAGACGGAACTACACTACAGCCATGGAAATCCGCACTGTCCTACGGCGGACCGCTCTGATTCTGCTCGCTCCCGTCTGCCTGACGGCGCAGGTACAACTTCCAGACACGCCGGCAGCGCATCAGCTTTCCTCATGGCTGGTCGCTTTCGATAGCGGCGACCGGGCCACGCTTCTCGCCTTCCTGCAGAAAAACTTTCCCGCTCGCGCCGCAGAAATTGACGACGAAATGGGTTTTCGCGAACAAACTGGCGGCTTCGATCTTAAGAAAGCTGGCGATTGCGGCGTCACGAAATGTACGGCAATTCTGCAAGAACGCGATTCCGACCAGTTTGGCCGAATCGTGGTCGACGTGGATCCTGCGGAGCCGCACGTTATCAAAGAGGTCGAACTTCGCGCCATTCCGCGCCCCGCTGATTTTCCCATCACCCGCATGACGGAAGCGGAGGCGCTCAAGGCCTTTCGTGCCTACCTGGACCAGGCTGCCGCTGCCGGTCGTTTTTCCGGAGCGGCCCTGGTTGCGAAGAATGGGAAGCAGGTATTCACTGCCGTTTATGGCATGGCCGACCGCGATAAGAAAATTCCCAACCATCCTGGCACGCAGTTTCGCATTGGCTCCATGAACAAGATGTTCACGGCGACGGCGGTGCTGCAACTGGTGCAGGCTGGCAAACTCAATCTCACCGATCCGCTCGCCAAGTATCTCCCCGACTATCCCAACAAAGACGTGGCCTCCAAAGTCACCATTCACCACCTTCTCACTCACACGGGAGGCACCGGCGACTTCTTCGGCCCCGAGTTCGACAAGCACCGCCTGGAGCTGCGCAGGTTCGAGGATTACGTCAAGCTTTACGGCGAGCGGAGTCTGGCCTTCGAGCCCGGCAGCCGCTGGGAATACAGCAACTATGGGTTTCTGCTGCTGGGCCTGGTCGTCCAGAAAGCCAGTGGCCAGGACTACTACGACTATGTTCGCGAGCACATATTCAAGCCCGCAGGAATGAACTCCACTGACTCTCTGCCAGAAGATCAGGCGGTTCCAGGCCGATCTGTCGGTTACACGAAAATGAACGACAAGAGAGAGTGGCTCCCTAACCTGGATACGCTTCCTTATCGCGGAACTTCCGCCGGTGGAGGTTACTCGACGGTCGAGGACCTTCTCGCATTTGCCAACGCACTGCAGAACCACAAACTGCTCGATGCCAAGTATGTGGATCTCCTCACGACCGGCAAGGTCGAAAGGCCGGGTGGCGGCTCGAAGTATGGCTACGGCTTCAGCGACGAAGTCTCGGCTGATGGCGTTCGCTGCTTTGGCCATGGCGGAGGCGCACCCGGCATGAACGGAGATCTAAAGATATGCCCGCAATCCAGCTATGTGATCGCTGTCCTGGCAAACCTCGATCCCCAGGCCGCCGGGCACGCCTCGGATTTCATCACGGCGCGCTTGCCGAAAGATTAGCCCTTCATCGCACCGGATGAATAAATTCAGGTTACGGCACTACTCGACTGGGCGACTGTCTCTCGACTTAGCTAGGTGACCTGTATCTTCTCGTCTATCAGCTGTTTGTTGTTTTCTTCCGTGCCCGCGAGTTCAAAGGAGTTAGTGATCGCCGCTTTCCCTTTTTCCACGCTGGTGATGAGGTAGGAGCAGCCAATCCAGTGGGCCTCGGCGAGATCAGTCGACGACCAGCGAGCCGGATGGTCGGGATGAGAATGATAGAAGCCGACAATGTCCTCGCCTCGCTCACGGCCTTCGCGCTGGATGCGCACCAGTTCCCGCGGGTCGATGTTGTAGCGGTTCTGCGGCGAATCGGTACGCGTATTGCCGCAGCGCGCAATCGAGGTCACGATGCGGATTCCATCATCATGCATGCGACCGAGAAGCACGCCGCAGCATTCGTGCGGATAGGTTTCTTCGCCATGGCGGCGAAGCGCTTCGAAGTCTTTGCGTTCAACTCTCAACATAGGAATGACAACTCACCCCGAGTGGTACAGAGAAAAACAAGATCGAGATAAAATCTTGAATTTGACTACACCCCAGCCTACTGGTTGCATGGTTAATTCGTTGTTGCTTCTTGGTCTTCTCCGAGTCTCCGCGCCTCTGGGTTGAGATTTATTCCGTCCAGAATCTCTCACTCAAGTATTTGTCGCCGGAGTCGCAAAGGATGGTGACAACCACCGCGCGGCGCTGTTTTCTCAGTTCGAGCTGTTCCGCAAGTCTGAGGCTGGCGAAGATGCCAGCGGCGGCGGAAATTCCCACCAGCAGTCCACAATCGCGGGCGAGGCGGCGGGCCGTGGCGTAGGCGTCCTCGGTGGCAATCTCGAAGTTTTCATCCGCCAGCGTTGGATCGTAAATCTTCGGAACGATTGCGCTGGGCATGTGCTTGGCGCCTTCGATGCCGTGAAAAGCTGAATCAGGCTGGAGAGCGATGCAGCGGATTGTAGGATTGAGTTCCCTGAGGCGGCGTGTGGTACCCATGAACGTACCGCTGGTGCCGAGCATGGCAACGAAGTGCGTGATCCGTCCTTGGGTTTGTTGCCAGATTTCATTTGCCGTGCCGTGATAATGCGCCAGCCAATTCGCGTCGTTGGAATACTGATCGGCGTAGAAATACAAATCCGGACGCTGGGCGGCAAGTTCGCGCGCCCTGCGGATGGCGCCATCGGATCCGTCGCCGGGATCGGTATAGACAATATTCGCACCGTAGGCTTGCAGGATTTTCTTGCGCTCCACGGAAACATTCGTCGGCATGCACAGCGTGACTGAAAATCCTTCTGCCGCACCCAGCATTGCATAGGCAATGCCAGTATTGCCGCTGGTGGCGTCGAGCAGAATTTTGCCGGGGGCAAACTGGCCATTGCGACGTCCTTCAGCAACGATGCGGGAGGCGGCGCGATCCTTCACTGAGCCGCCCGGGTTGTACCATTCGGCCTTGCCCAAAAGGGTTACATCGGGCAGGTGAGTCGTCAACCGGTCAAAGCGAAGCAGAGGGGTGTTGCCGATTCGCTCCAGTAAACTCTGACCCGGGCGAGCCATTGCGGCGGCGGGCGCGTGCTGCGCTGAGAATGTTGCGGCCAACTCCACAGAATTCTGCCCCACGTTCGAACCACTTCCTGGTGACTATCGTAATTATGCAAGAACCGGCCAAACAGGCTATGTAGTATGGTGTCTTTAGATGATGGGAATTGCAAGTCCGATGCAGCGCGAAATAAGGAAGGCGCATTTCGTGAGCAACTGCATCTAAACGGGAGATTGGAAGCGAGAAAATGTCCAAAGCGATAGAAGCTCGAACTTACGAGGAAGCGCTGGCTTGGTTGCGCGATCACGGGTTCGACGTGACCGAAGCGCCAGGCACCAACGGGCGCGTGTTCCTCAGAAAATATAACGTGTCGGCGGCGATCCAGAAGACCGACGAGGATGGGGTAAAGATTTTCGCGTATCCGGGATACCTGATCGGTAGCGAGATTTCGAAGCTGGTCAACCGCGGCTACCAGCAGTTCTTGAAGACCTCGAAGACGGAAGTTCCAGCGTCGGCCGATCACCTCAAAGCCCTGCAGTCGTATGCGGAAGAGTTGAAAGTTGCGCTGGGGTTACCAAGTCTTTATAACGAGTCCCTGGGTACGGTGAGCGACTCCTACCACTACGACCGCCTTAAGGACGACGACAAGCCGCCGGTGGATCGACCCAAGCGTCCCTGGGAAGTTGCAGGGAAAGCGGCAGCGGTCAAAGTGGTTGCCGCCAAGAAGGGCCGCGGGTAAATTTTCGGCAGTTCGCCTCCGAATTCATCTCATCAATTCGTTTCTCGTGCGAAACTGGTGCGCTCTGGTTCTTTCCATGCGGAGGCTTGCATGCGCAACCTGTTTGTCCATTCCTTCCTTTTATTTTTCCCCATCATGCTGCTTACCTCCGGTGATGAGGTCCGTGCGCAGGATGCGCTCGATGGCCACGAGGGCACGAAGGCTGAAGTCGAGCACGTACTGCGTACCCAGCAGGAAGCCTGGAACCGTCACGACCTGGAAGGGTTCATGGCGGGGTACTGGAATTCTGCGGAGCTGACGTTTTTCTCGGGCGCAAAACAGAATCATGGCTGGCAGGCCACGATTGATCGCTATCGCGCAAAGTATGCCAGTCCAGGGCACGAGATGGGGAAGTTGGAATTCTCCGGATTGCAGATCGAAACGCTGGGGGCGGATTCTGCGTTTGCGCGCGGTTCGTGGCAGCTAACCTTGTCCGACGGGAAGACGCCGCATGGGCTGTTCACGCTGGTGTTCCGCAAGTTTCCCGAGGGGTGGAAGATTGTGCACGATCATACCTCGGGGGCAGAATAAGGCGGTTCGACCATACCGTTCCATCGTCGGGCCCAGGCTCACGTCGGCGGAGCGGATGAGCGGTTTATGTTCCTGAAACCAGGGATTTTATTGCGTATCGAAGGTGCGTTCGTGCGCGCGCTCGGCGGTCTCTATGCAGCTCGGGTCTGGGCTGTACAACTTTGTTCACACCTATACCTTCCCCTTGGCCCTGGCGGCAGTCTTTAATTTTAATTTCAATCGAAAACAAGACAGGACTGTTGTCCTTGGCGCTGATTTGGATCTCGCACAATCGGATTTGATCGTGGCCTCGGCTGCGCGCTCAAGTATCCGATGTTTTTCAAGGACACGCATCTTCAGCGAGTGAACCAGCCCTTACCTACAGTCCTGTTTTCGCTCGGACTTGTACTCGAGTGCCTTCGGGAAGTTTGCCGTTTACCAACTCCACGACCCCCTTGCGGATCACGCCCTCGAGCTCTATCGGAAAGGGTTTTGCGTCTGCGGCCGCCAGGGCCGGGTTGGCGGCGCGATCTTCTGAGCGCCGGCTTCCTTTTTCGTCCTCACGGTCTTTGCCTATGGCGAGGTTGGCGGACAAGAGTGTGCGCCCCGCATGGTCCGTGGTGACTCTTTTTCCCATGCCCTTGTCCATGGCTTGGTTGGCCAAGCGGTCGGCTTCAGTATTTTGTTCACGGAGGGCATGGCCGATGGCGAACCAGTCGAGTTTGGCGATCAGTTCTTTGGCGCGTCCGTGCAGATCTTGCAGGGTTGCGTTCTTTACCTTGTAGATGCCCTTAATCTGGCGGACCAGCAACTCTGAGTCGCTGATAACCTTGATGGCCTTGGGACTGTGGTGAAGAGCGTATTCGAGAGCGGCGATCAGGCCCTGATACTCGGCGAAATTGTTGGTCTGGTGGCCGAGGTATTCGCTGAGCTGCGCGACTTTTCGTCCGGACTGATCCTCGATGACGACGCCGTAGCCAGCGGGGCCGGGATTGCCGCGGGCGCCGCCGTCGCTGTGTGCGATCAGGTAGTGCTCGGGTGGATTTTCACGGGAGGAATCATCGCGCTGGGCTGAGAGCTTGCTGCGGGAAAACGGCATGCAGACGAGTTTACAACGGAGACTAATTGGCACACTGTTGGAAACTGCGGAACCAGATCGCGCAGGCGTGCTCTAAATGCCTTGCAGAGGCGTTGCTGGTGAGCAGATACGAGGGATCGTTCGACTAGGACGAGGGAAGACGATTGGCTTCGCCAACGCTCTGGCTGCGCTCAGGATGACAAGGCTAACAAAGGATGAGAGTTAACGTCCCGCCGCCAGGCGCGTGGCCAGGCGGGCGGGCAGGTTGGCGGCGAAGATGCGGTCCTGCGCGGCTTTCAGATTGTAGGGCGTGCGGTGGAAGTGGACGATTTGCGTCTCGGTGTCGAACAGGGCAAAAGCGGCGCGCCAGTCACCGTCGCGAGGTTGTCCCACCGAGCCGGGATTGATCAGGTAACGGGTGGAGGATTTCAGTTGCAACGATACGGACTCTGCCTGGCCGACCGTGCGGTATTCGGGACGGAAGCCGTCGGCGCTGGAACCGTTGGCGAAGAATCCGCCTTGCAGGTGGGTGTGACCGAAGAAGGTGAGGGGAGTGGAAAGCGTGATGAGCGGGACTAGAGCGTCGCCGATCGACACTACGTAGGCGTCTTCATCCCCGGGCGAGCCGTGAACCAGTTGGACCTGGGGGAAGTCGTCCAAGGGGAGCGGGCCTTGCGGCAGAGAGTGCAACCATTCGTAATGCTCGGGAGTGAGTTGACCGCGCGTCCAGATGGCCGCGGCCGCCGCCAGCGGATTGAAGTCATCCAGCTCAAGCAGACCGGTTGCAGCCTTGTCGTGATTGCCGCGGACAAAAATCTCACCCAGGGCGCGGGCGCGATCGATGACTTCGTTGGGGGAGGCTCCGTAGCCGACAACGTCGCCGAGGTTCGCAACAAAATCGAAGGCTGGCGCCCCGGCGACGCAGGCCTCCAGCGCTTCGAGGTTGGCGTGAATGTCGCTAAGCAGCAGTATGCGCAATGAACACCAGACGGATGGCGATTATAGAACGACCGGACGCAAGAGGATACAGGGGCGGGTTCAATTCCGCCATCGCTATTTCGAATTGACGACCGGACAGCGAGCCCAATGCTGCGGCGCAATCTGCACCAGCGGTGGAAAGGCGCGGGCGCATTCGGGCAGACGAAATCCACAGCGCGGCTCGAAGGCGCAGCCGGGAGGCATCGCGTGCAGCGGCGGGACCGTGCCTTCGATCGTACCCAGGGGATGTCCGCGCTCGGTCTTCAGGTTAGGAACGGCCTGCAGGAGTCCGCGAGTGTAGGGATGGGCAGGGCCACTGAAGACGTCATGCTTGGCGCCCAGTTCAACGACGCTTCCGCCATACATTACGGCGACGCGGTCGGCAACCTGGGAAACGACTGCGAGATCGTGCGAGATGAAGAGCATGGCCAGCCCGAATCTGGAGCGCAGGTCAGCGAGCAGAGCGAGGATTTGTGCCTGGATGGTAACGTCGAGCGCGGTGGTGGGCTCGTCGGCGATCAGCAACCTCGGGCGGTTTACGATGGCCATGGCGATCATCACGCGTTGTCGCATTCCGCCGGAAAGCTGATGAGGATAGTCGCGGGCGCGGCGGTCGGGCTCGGAGATCGCGACTTCATTCATGGCTTGGACGGCGAGTTTCCGGGCCTCGCTTTTTGAACGCGAGCCGTGAGCCAGTACGGACTCGACGATCTGGTCGCCAACCCGCATGACGGGATTGAGGGCGGTCATGGGCTCCTGAAAGATCATCGCGATGCGCGAGCCGCGGAGTTGACGCATGGAATCATCGGGCAGCGCTGCCAGATTGCGGGATGAGCCATCCTCAGCGAAGAGAATTTCGCCGGAAACCTGCGCCTGAGGCGGGAGAAGCCGCATAATGGCGAGGGACGTAATGGACTTTCCGGACCCGGACTCGCCGACCAGGCCGAGAACTTCGCTGGGAGCAATCGAGAAGTTGAGATCGCGGACGGCAGGCAAGGCTCGTCTGGGGACAGCCGCTCGCGGCTGTCCGGCGGCGAACTCTATGTTTAGGTTGCGGATGTCGAGAAGCGGTGGCACGGTGTCATGGTAGCAGCGCGGAGCCGCCCCTGGTGGCGACCGACAGCCGGGGCGGTTATCCCCACATGGTATTCACGGTTCCGGCATTTATTTCTTATTGTTCCAGAACAATCTATCTATTGCCCCAGAATGAGGGGCAGGCCGTTTTTGCTGTTGCCGATTACTACGACTTTTGAGTTCGCGCTCTTGGCCAGGTTCTCGGTGGCTTCGATGCCTTTCCATTCCAACAGAGACGGGGTGATGCCCTGGGCGACGATCTGCTGGAAGTCGCGGACTCCGGCCGCTTCGATGCGCTTGCGCTGAGCTTCCTGCGTTTCTTTTTGCAGACGGAAATTCATGGCCAGGGATTCCTGCTCGGCCTGCTGCTTGGCTTCGATAGCGGCTTTCAGCGTGGCGGGCAACTGGATGTCGCGCAATAGAACGTTTTCGACCGTCAGTCCACGCTGATTGAGCTGGGCGGTGACCTGATCGTAAATCTGCTTGCCAACCATTTCGCGTTCGCCCGTGTATAGAGCGTTGGCGGTGTGGGATGCAGTGGCCTCGCGGATGGCGGAGCGGAGAGTGGGCTCAACCACAACAGTCTCATAATCAGAGCCGATCTTCTGAAAAACCTCAGAGGCGCGGTCGGGATTGAGGTGGTAGATGAGCGACGTGTCCAGGCTCATCATGAGGCCCTCGCTGGAAGGCACGCTGGCGGATTCTTTCAGGGTCTGCGTCTGGATGGAGAGTTCGTTATTGGTCTTCAGCGGATTGATCACGTGGATACCTTCGCCGAGTGTTTCGCCCGTCACTTTTCCGAAGAGCGTGAGCACGCCGACGTGACCGGTGCCGACTCTGGTTATGCAACTGAATAGCAGAATCACCAGCAGGAATGCGGCGATACCAATTCCGATCAGACGAATAAGTCCTGCGCCATGACCGCCGCCATCAATGATTCTCCCCCGCGCCGGATCAAAGACCGTCATCGTTGTTTCTCCCTTGTGGTCGCCTCATTGTACGGCAGGTATCGGCCGGAATATTTGGCCGCCATGCGGCAAACTTGCGCAGTCCTGAATCTCGACGCTTGTGGGTCGCATCTTTTATGATTAAGAGCTATGAGCAAGATTCACATCCCTACGCCTCTGCGTCAGTATGTTGGAAAACAATCCACTGTGGAAGTAAAGGCGGCGACCGTCGGCGAAGCCTTGACGGCACTACTGGCACAGCACCCGGATCTGCGCCGGCATCTATATACGGAGGACGGAAAACTGCGCGCCTTCGTTAACCTATATGTGAACGACGAGGATATTCGCTACCTGCAGAAAGAGGCGACTGCGGTAAAGGAAGGTGATAACATTTCTATTGTGCCTTCCATCGCCGGAGGCGCTAGGTAAGCTTAGAGCTTTTGAGAGCCAGCGACAACACAGTTGGGAACCACTGGTTTGAATCCTGCCGTTACATTCCGCTGTTGTATGTGTCCTGCCTGTCGTTAGCGTCGCAACTCGAGCGTCCGAACTCCACGCAGCCCGTTTCAAATGTCAACCGAGGATCTTATGGCCACGATCACCACCGAAATTCCAGTAACCCTTAGCAAGGATGAAATCCTGCGCTACTCGCGCCATCTGATCATGCCTGAAGTCGGCATGGAGGGGCAGCAAAAGCTGAAGGCGGCTCGCGTGCTGTGTATTGGCGCGGGAGGTTTGGGCTCGCCGCTCGCTCTTTATCTCGCGGCTGCCGGCGTGGGCACGCTGGGGATTGTCGACTTCGATGTGGTGGATTACACCAATTTGCAGCGGCAAATCATTCACTCAACCGCAGATGTGGGGCGAAAAAAGCTGGATTCTGCCGCGAATAAATTGACCGGGATCAATCCATTTCTAAATCTGCGGAAATTCGACCTGCGGCTCAGCAGCGAGAATGCTCTGGAACTGTTTCGCGACTTCGACATCATTGCCGACGGCACCGACAACTTTCCAACCCGCTACTTAGTGAACGACGCCTGCGTGCTCACCGGCAAACCGAATGTTTACGGATCGATTTTCAGGTTTGAAGGTCAGGCGAGTGTCTTTGCGACGGAAGATGGGCCGTGCTACCGCTGCCTCTATCCCGAGCCACCGCCCCCAGGGCTCGTACCTTCTTGCGCGGAAGGTGGAGTGCTGGGCATTCTGCCCGGGCTCGTCGGAGTCATGCAGGCCACCGAAGTGATCAAATTAATTTTGGGCGTCGGCGAGCCGCTCATTGGGCGACTGCTGCTGATTGATGCGCTGGCAATGAAGTTTCGCGAACTGAAGCTGCGCAAGAATCCGGATTGCCCGGTCTGCGGGACGCATCCCACGGTGACGAAGCTGATAGACTACAACGAGTTTTGCGGCATTCGCGGGGAGGAAAAACCGGTGTCGAATGGAGTTCCGGAAATTCAAGTGGAAGAACTGAAGCGTCGTCTGGATGCGAAAGAGGATCTATTCGTTCTCGACGTTCGGGAACCGCACGAATATCAGATTTGCAACATCGGCGGACATCTGATTCCGCTGAACGATTTACCCAACCGCGTGAATGAACTGGATTCTAGCCGCGAAATTGTCGTCCATTGCAAGATGGGCGGACGCAGCGCGAAGGCCGTTGCGTTCCTGCAACAATCGGGATTCAAGAAAGTGCATAATCTGGCGGGCGGGATCAATGCCTGGGCGGAGAGAGTCGATCCGAAAGTGCCAAAGTACTAAACGAAGTTCTCAGTTCAGTTAATTTTCGGGAAGGGAGCGCCAGGGCGCTTCCTTTTGTGTCTGCTCAAAGCAGATTTGGGTTCGAGTTCGTCGTCCCGCAGGGCATAATCACGTGTTCCCAGCTTCGCTAAACGGTACTCCCGAACTGCTTCAGGACTTGTTCCGTGACCTGGGGCAGCAGGAACAACGTACGGCATTTCCTGGCATTCGCGGAGAGCCGCTGACACGATTCGCGATCCATTTGATGCTACGGAAAGCGGTTGGGCGGGCTTCTGCCCGGTGCCCGACTCTTAGGAGTAAGCGTGGGTCGCCGCATGTCGTTCGACTGGTACGGCGATGACGCTGCTGGAGTCCGGTGTTGACATCGCCGTCATTGCGTTATGGCTGGGACAGAAAAGCATAGGCGACCGCGAATGCCTGTTTGCAGGCTAATCTGGCCATCAAAGAAAGAGCGTTCAGCAAAGGTCCTGCCGGTGGGAATGCCATTTCGCCGCTTCCAGGCGAACGATACTCGGCTCGCGTTCTCCGGGAAGCGCTCCGACTACAACCGCTGGGGCGCATTTGGGATGCGCCCCGCACTTTCCCAGGCTGCCCCACGTTGCCCAGGATTGGTCGATAAGCGCAAGTGCAATGCTCAGCAAAAAGCGTCTGGTTTCCGGTGGTGCTGACCACCCCGAAGCTGGAAAAACAACGAAGGATTGACAATCTACCCATAGTCTATCTATGGTAGCAGGCATGGCCAAGAAGCCGGACCTGCTGCCTGGAACCCTCGACATGATGATTCTGAAGACGCTGACTCGTGCGCCCCTGCACGGATATGGCATCGCACTCTCGATCAAACACCTTTCTGACGATGTACTGACCGTAGAAGAAGGCTCGCTCTACCCGGCGTTGCAGCGGTTGCTGCTGCAGGGTTGGGTGAAGGCAGAGTGGAAGATGACGGAGACAAATCGGCGAGCCCGCTTTTATAAGCTCACGGCGGCGGGGCGAAAGCAGTTGGGATTCGAGGTGTCGCAGTTCGAGCAGATGATTGCCGCAATTGGACGCGTGTTGAAGGATGCGCAGGAGGCCTAGATGAATCCGAATCCGTTCACCCGGTTCGTGAAGAAATTCTCAATTCTCTTCAGCCGCGAGCGGTTCGCCAGCGAACTGGATGAGGAGATGGCATTTCATCGCGAGCAGGTGGAGAAGGAATTGGTGGCGGAGGGGATGGGGCCGGAGGCCGCTCGGTTCGCCGCGATGCGGCAGTTCGGCAACGAGACGAAGCTAATAGAGCAGAGCCACCAAGAAGTAACATTTCGAGTGGAGACGGTGGTGCAGGACCTGCGTTTTGCCCTGCGGCAATGGAGAAGGAATCCCGGATTTGCGCTGACGGCAGTCCTGATTCTGGCGCTGGGCATGGGCGTTAGCGTCGCCATCTTCGGTTTTGTGGATGCGGCTCTGCTCGAGCCGCTTCCGTACGCAAATCCCGATCGGCTGATGTCGGTGAACGAAAGCAACATTGAAGAATCGCGCTGGCCTCTCTCCTATCTGGATTATCTTGACTGGCAGCGGCTGAACAAATCCTTCAGCTCACTCGATGTTTATGGCAGCGCCGGCTATCTTCTGCGCACTCCATCCGGTGCTGAGCCGGTCGAGGGCGCCCGCGTGAGCGCCGGCTTCTTTCAGACCCTCGGTGTGCATCCCATTTTGGGGCGCGACTTCAATCCCGGCGAGGACCGGCTGGGCGGGCCAAATGTTGTGATCCTGAGTTATGGGGCATGGCTCCATCACTTCGGAGCAGGTCGCGATGCGGTGGGGCAGACGGTGGACCTGGACCATGAGGCCTACATGATCATTGGTGTCCTGCCCCGTGCGTTTTCGTTCGCGCCGAGCGGCAACGCGGAGTTCTGGGTTCCTGTCAATTCCTTGAGCCATCACGAACAGATGCGGACTTTCTATAACTTTTGGGGAATAGGAAGGCTGCGCGACGGGGTCACCATGAAGGCGGCGCTGGCCGAAATGGCGGCTATCGCAAGGCAGCTCCAGCGGCAATATGGCGTAACCGGTCGCTCCCTGACCGCCAGTGTAGTTCCGCTCACTGAGATCATTGTCGGCGATGTGAGGCCCATCCTGCTGACCCTGCTGGGCGGGGCTGGCCTACTTTTGTTGATCGCGTGCGTCAACGTGGCCAGCCTAGTGTTGGTGCGTGCGGAGAGCCGCAGGCGCGAGATTGCCGTGAGATGCGCGCTGGGCGCAACCCGGGCGCGCCTGGTGCGCCTCTTCGCCTCCGAGGGCCTGTTGTTTGCCGGGTTCGGCAATCTGGCTGGCCTGATCTTTGCCGGCGTGATCATGCAGTTTCTTGGCCGCCTGGTTCCGAAGGATATGGCATCAAACATGCCATTTCTGGGATACGTGGGTTTGAATGCGCACACGGGCGCGTTTGCCATCGCAGTTGGACTGTTGGCCGCGGTGCTGCTGGCCGTTACCCCAATGGTGCGGCTTTCGCTTCAAAAAGTACGTGACGAATTGGCCAGCGGAGGTCATGGCGCAACCGGCCAGCTCTGGCGAAGGCTGGGAGCGAATATGGCGGTGGCGGAGCTGGCCGTCGCCGTAGTGCTGCTGGTAGGCGCGGGGCTGCTGGGGCAGAGCGTCTATCGGCTGCTGCACGTGCCACTGGGCTTTGATCCAAACCATCTCGCAACAGTGCGAGTCATGGCTCCCGGCACGATTTACCACAGTGACGAACAGACCGCAGGACTTTACCGGGAAATTCTGGGCCGCGCCTCAAGCTTACCGGGGGTTCAGTCGGTCGGCATGGCCAGCCTGCTTCCGGTGCAATGCAATTGCAATACCGACGCCATCCAGATCCTGGGAAGACCGAGCCACGACGAACATAATGAGGTTGTCGAGCGCCATGTGAGCACGCTGTATCTGCCCACACTCAAGGCGAATCTGGTGCGCGGACGGCTTTTCACCGAAGCTGAGGATGCTTCAAGGCCCGGAGTGACCGTGATCAATCAATCGCTGGCCCGGAAGTATTTCAGAGGCGAAGATCCGATCGGCCAAAGGATCGCCGATGACGAGGGGGGACATCCGTCCGAGTGGGAGATTGTGGGGGTGGTGGAAGATGTTCACGAAGGACCGCTTGATGTCGATACCTGGCCGGCGGAGTATTTCCCCATCAACCAGACGCGGGACCACTATTTCAGTCTCGCAGTGCGCACCGGGCAAGACGCGGGGATGCTGCTGCCGGTGCTGGTGAGCACCTTGCATCAGATTGACCCGAACCTGGGCGTGTCCGACGAACAGACGATGGATGAGCAGATTGAGGGCACGCAGGCGGCACTGCTGCACCGCTTTTCGGCGTGGCTGGTGGGCGGATTTGCATCGATGGCGCTGGTTTTGGGCGTGGTTGGACTGTATGGAGTGATCGCCTACTCGGTGAGCCAGCGGACGCGGGAGATTGGTGTTCGCATAGCGCTGGGAGCACAGCGCAGCTCGGTGTACAAGCTTGTGATGCGGCAGGCGGGGTGGCTGACCTTGGCCGGGTTGGCGATCGGGCTGGTCTGCTCGGTGGGAGCGGCGCTGGCAATACGGAGTCTGTTGTTCGGAGTGCAGGCCTGGGACCCGGTGACTCTGGGTTGCGTGGCTGTATTGTTGGGGCTGGCGTCGATGGCGGCTAGCTTCCTGCCCGCTCGTCGCGCGGCTTTGGTGAATCCAACGGATGCGTTGCGAGCGGAATAATAGTCTGACCGATGCGTGCCGGCACCGGCACTATGTCAACTGCTGTGGCACTCTGCCACGTCTACTCCGTGTGCCCCCGAAGCTCAATCACGAAGCTCAATCGCATAGTCCGGCGATTCCCATGAAGCTTCGGCAACATGATGCTGATTGCTCGGTAGGGAGCAGCGACATGCTGCTATATCTCGCTGGAGTCAATGAACATGAGGCCTCGCGCATGATTGCAAGCAAGCGATGGAGCGTAGCACATTTTCTGAGGACATTCAGTCCTTTTCGAATACTGCTCCACGAGCCGTGAAGGGTACGCCGCCGGAAAGGACGGAATTACTTTCTGTTTGCCGACAAATACGAGCAGTGACACCCGGGTTCTATTGACGGTGTAGTTCCGCCAAGTCCGTGGCGACGCATGGGAATCAATCAGCTTCCCTGTGCTCGGCTGCACAGCCGGGCCGGCTATCCAACATGAACGCTTTGTAGAAGAAGACGAGAAATCGCAACCATAAGAAACGGGAGCACCGCAGTGCTCCCGTGATTGCTGGTTACACGAGTTACTGGCTGGAACCGCTGGCTCGCATACTGTCACTGGCTTCGCCAAGTTCCAAGGCGAATCTTTTCCCTCCGAAGCGAACGCCGACGAGGGAATTTGGGCCGCTATCATTTTTATGGGTCACAGCTGCGTCGTTCGGAGCAGGCGCTGGCAGTTCAATCACATGCGCCGGCACTGTTGCTAATACATTCTTACCTCGCAGGATCTTTACTTCCACGTTGGGGCCGCTGCCTTCCCACTGGATTTTGTAATCCCCCGCCTTCAGGGTTGTTCCGTTGAGGGTTACATGATCACTAAGCTGCAAACTGCCCTTGGTTGCGGCCAAAGCGCTCGATGCCAATAACAACGCCAATCCTAATACGATGCTCTTCGAAACTGTCGCGAACTTCATGACTGCTCCTTGATTTCTTCCCCGAATCTCGTCGGGGAGCGGCTGGGGCGGCCCGGTTCACGACTTGCGCGAGAAAACATTTGTGTTTTGCCGCGAATCGCCTACAATGCATTCGTTGGGGTTCAGCAGACAAGCCGCAAGGCCTGGCTCGCTGTGCATGGGGGTTCTGTCACCTGGGCCGCCAAACCGAGAGTGAAAGAATCCCCTAACCCCGCAAGAATCCTGCGTTCCAAAAATCCGCCAACTCGTCTACGCTGCCTGCCTACTCTTACTGCTACGAAGTTCCTTCATTGAAAGTTCCGTAGTGCGGTTCGATGTTTCTGCTAATTTCCGACTATGCATGTATTGACGGAGAGCGCGCATTTCCGATAGCAGGAAATCGAGGTGATTCGTTTATGAGAATCTGGAACAGTGAGAGTGTGTTCTGTGAGAGTGTTCTGTCTACCAGTAACGAAGACATGGCGGCCGACACCACGAAGCGCGGCCTAAATCGTGCGCCATAGAGAAAGCTGCTGCGTGGCCAGTGCAGGCCGGCGCGCATTGCCGGCTGCGTGCAGAAGACCTCGCTGCCCGCGCCAGAGAAGTGTTAATCCGCGTCGCCGTGTTGACGTTCGACCGACCAGATGCTGGCCTGATCCTTTTCGAACGGGTAGACGTGAACCATCCAGTTAAAGATAACGGGATGGAATGTTCCACCGGCGGCATCGCAGGCTTCCTGAGTAGTAATCGATCCCCTCAGCCCAAACAGCGGATGAGGCGCCAGCATTTCTTTTCTGCGATCCGCAGGGGGCGCGCAGAAATTTACGTGCTCGTGCCATTGCGCGATGCTGAGCGGAACCCGCTGGTCAAGTTGCTCTTCGCCGAGACGCTTGGACGCCGTGTACATCACGCCGATGAGTTTGTAGTCGTCGCCATGTTTTTCATAAAGCAGAGACGTAGGGTGCTCAGGATTGAAATTGAACGCCGCTTCAATTGCATATTGGTAGTTTGTGAAGTGATACATCTTTTGCGGAACTTCGGGATGGAAAATCTTGTAACCGTCGGCTAGTGCAGCATGGTAGTCAATGTATTTTGTTGACGCCTTGCGTGCGTCCTCCACCACGCCCCGAGCACGCTCGGCATCGCCCGGCTTCACGGGACGGAGAGCCGTCATCTTCATGTGAGCGCCCATGTCCATGTGGCCTTCCATGGAATGCATGGCGTGCAGGCTGGCGTCGGTGTCCCGATCGTCTTTCGTTCCCGCCATGGACATGTCTTTCATATTCGACATGTCATGAGCAGGCATGTCCATGCCCGGCATGTTCTGCTCAGTACCCGGCGAGGCGTTGCCGCCGCCGCTGCTGGGTTGCTGCTGGCTCCAGGTCAGGCTAGCCAGAAGGAAAAATGAAATCAAAAGGACGATTCGTTCCCGCATGGTAATTCTCCTCATATTTCTACTTTGCATTAACCCTGAGGCAGAGCAGTTGTTTCTGCAAGCGATCTCAGCTTGCCCGGGATACTGAGGTAATTATGCCGAGTTCAATCTGAGCTGGCAGAAAGGAGTCCCCCCTTTGCATTTCTTATTATAATGAGCGCGAAGCCGCTGGATTTAGACGCCAGATTCCGGCATTCAAATAGGTGGCATAGGTAACCCACGCCAAGTAGGGCACGAGAAGCGTGGCGGAGAACGGTGAGATTCGCCAGAACAAAATTATGGTGGCAAGAATTGCCGCCCACAGCAGGATGATCTCGACCAGGGCGAGGCCGGGGGAGCGCAATCCAAAAAAAATCATAGACCAGGCAGCGTTCAGCGCGAGTTGAAGCAGAAAAACCGTAATTGCAGGCGAAGCTTCGGACCAGCCGCCGCCAACCCGCCATACATTCCAGGCGGCAATTGTCATGAGGAAATAAAGAATGGTCCACACCGGCCCGAAATATGATGCAGAAGGATTCCCCGGCGGCTTGCGAAGAGAGGGATACCAGATGCGAGCCGAGCGCGCGGTGAATGCTGCTCCGATCCCCGCAGCGGAGAAGTTCAGGGCTACGAATGCGGCTAGCGCGACCAGCAAGTTTCTGGACAAGCGACCATCCCTACCGCAGCGGAGCGGAGACGTGCTCGTGGACGATCAGCCACTTCCCGTCCTGATTTTCCCAAACCACGGTCCAGCGGAAGTTGCCCATCTCAACTTTGCCGGATTTCGTTGTCATCTCTTCTTTTACGGTCGCCGTGGCCCAGACTGAATCTCCGTGGGGATGGATGTCGGCATCATCGTTCACCGTGAACTTGGCGCTTTTGTAGCCCGACAGAACCGCCTTAGCGCCTTTTTCGTATTCATCCCAACTGTCGTATTTCAAAGGAGCGATGTCGAAGAATGTGTGTGGGCCGCTGGCGTAGAACTTGGCGACGTTGTCGGGATCCAGGGTGGACCAGCCATCCCAAATTTTCTGCAGGTAGGCTTTGTCGGGAGCGGCACTGGCTGACGATTTCTTCGCGGTCGGCTGGGGTGACTTCGCGAAGCTGGCGCACCAGAGAGTGAGGAGGCAGAGCGAAACCGCGAGCAGGCGTTTCATGGTTGAATTCCTTTTGAGTTGTGGCCCGACTTCATCCCCTGACTTCATCCCTTGACTTCATCCCTTGACTTCATCCCTTGACTTCATCCGAAGATCGCGGAATTCTCGCACATGGACCGGCGATCTGCAAAGCCGCATTGACCGATTTCCACAGCGCACGCTAGAATAGTTGAGTTTGCCTGTACTCGCCGACCCGTTCTGGGGACGCCTGCCGTGGCTGCTGAAGCGCCGTGGCGGAAACACAGCAAGCATAGAACGTTCAGTGGGTCCAAGATTGCACGCGTGTGCGCGTGAGTCGCGCCTGAGGAACTGATTCTTCACGACATTTTGATGGAGGCAGACGTATGTACGCGGTCATCCGCGCCGGTGGAAAGCAGTACCGGGTGGCGCCCGGGGATGTGATTCGAGTAGAAAAACTGGCTACGGGTACCGATGGCCAGGTCGACTTTGCCGATGTTTTGGCGGTCTCGGGCGGAGAAGGACAGATCGGCAAACCGGAAGCGGGAGCGCGAGTCGTCGGTGAGGTTGTGGAAGAAGGCCGCAGCCCGAAAATACTCGTCTTTCATTACAAGCGGAAGAAGCAGTATAAAAAGCTGCGCGGGCACCGGCAATCCTATACGGCGGTGCGTATTACTGAGATTGCGTTTGACGGGCAGAGTTTTAAGGCTCCGGAATTAGCCAAGAAGCAGCCGAAGGTGAGGAAAGCTGCGGCGGATGAGCATGAGGCGCAATCTGAGGTGACGAGCGTTAGGGGACACGCGACGAAGAGTCATGCGAAGAAGAAAGCCGCTCCCAAGAAGGCGGGAAAGAAATCCTCAACCAAGAAAAACAAGAAAAAGAAGTAATCGCTATCTGAAAAATCCAGGACTGAGAGTTGATACATGGCACATAAAAAAGGACAAGGCACTTCACGAAACGGCCGCGACTCAAACGCGCAGCGGCTAGGATTTAAAGCGTTCGGCGGGCAGATCGTGCCCGGCGGAACCATCATCGTGAGGCAGCGCGGCACACCCGTGAAGCCGGGACTCAACGTGGGGCGCGGCAAAGATGACACGCTTTTCGCCAAGATTACCGGGCGCATCAAGTTCCTGAACAAGGGTTCGATGGGCAAGTTTGTGATGGTGGAGCCCATGGAAGTTATGGAGTAGTTCGCGTCCACCCGCTGCAACGGCATTGTGCTTTATCGGCCGCGACTACCTATGCGACGCGGCTTGGGCCTCGCCTTCGGGACGGGGCTCTTTGTTTTGTTGGGCGTCACCCGGTTGTCATCCTGAGCGAAGCGAGGGACCCTGGTGTTTACCTACAGCGGCTGCTGTTGTGGCGCAGGCCCGAAGCAAGGTCGCCCGCTTCGCTCGGGATGACTAGAGTTGTTAAGAAGAGTGGGTTCGAGCAACCATGTTCATCGATGAGGCGAAAATTCGAGTGAAGGCGGGGGACGGCGGCAACGGCTGCATGGCCTTCCGCCGCGAAAAATATGTGCCGCGCGGCGGCCCTTCGGGCGGCGACGGCGGCAAGGGTGGAGATGTGATCATGGAATCCAGCGAGCGGCACAATACGCTGGTCCATTTCCGCTTCAATCCCGAATACAAGGCCGAGCGCGGGCGCCACGGTGAAGGCTCGAACAAGACGGGCCGCGAAGGCGAAGACGTTCTACTCAAGGTCCCCGTGGGGACGATTGTGTACGACGAAGAAACCGGCGAGAAGGTGTTCGATTTTTCCGGCCCTGATCAACGCATGGTGATTGCCCGGGGCGGCCGCGGGGGGCGAGGCAACGCGCGCTTCGCCACTTCCGTGCATCAGGCTCCGCGTGAACATGAGCCGGGACGTCCAGGGGAAGAGCACAACTATCGGCTCGAACTGAAGCTGCTCGCTGACGTAGGGCTGGTGGGCTATCCAAACGTGGGCAAGTCTACGCTGATCTCACGAATCTCGGCGGCGCGGCCCAAAATTGCCGACTATCCTTTTACTACTCTGGAACCGAATCTGGGGGTGGTGGCGGTGGGTGATCTCAACCATGAGATCAGTTTCGTGGTGGCCGACATTCCTGGCTTGATCGAGGGCGCGCATGCCGGCTCTGGGCTGGGTACACAATTCTTGCGGCACATCGAGCGTACGCGCCTGCTGGTTCACATGGCAGACGTGTCGGACGCGAGTGGGCGTCCGGATGTGGTCAAGGATGTGGAAGTGATTCTTGGAGAACTGGCGAGCTTTGGCGCTCATCTGGAAGACAAGCCCATGCTCATGGTTGCGTCGAAGATGGACGTGGCCAACAAAGAAAAAGTTGCAGCGCTGAAACGGTATTGCAAGAAGCGCAAGCTCAAGCTCTACGAAATTTCGGCGGTTACGGGTAAGGGGATCGATGAACTGAAGTACGCCATGGCCAAGGAAGTGGATGTTCTGCGCGAGCAAGCGCTGCAGCGCGCCGAGGCCGAAGCCCAAGGCGCCTAGGCGGACAAGAAGCTTCAGGCCCGGGGCAGGTGGGTCCCGTGCTGAAAATGATATTGAAGGATCTTCGCCGCCAAAGCGGGCGGCATTTTCTCTCCCGACGGTTGGACGGTGCGCACGATTTGTCCGCGGCAAACCACTTCGGTAGGCGAAAGTCCGGCGATCTCGGCCGGCAGCACCAGATTGATTTCCAGTTGAACGTTGGGCTGGAGAAGATCGGGCTGCAGGAAATCGCCGGCCTGAAACAGTAGACCGGAGCGGCTAATATTTCTGGTCTCGCCCTCATGCCATTTCTCTTCGTCCAAACGACGATACTTCAGAGGCAAATTAAGTTGAAATCGAGGTGCACGCGAGAATGCCGGCTGTTCCGGGCTCCGCTCCGCAGTGTGGGCGCTTCGTACTGACTTGGCAGTCTCCTGGGGGCCCAGTGTGGAATCCAGCACTTCCCGAACTTTGTTTTTGAGATCACGAAGAGTAAAGGGTTTCTGAAGCAGACGTACATCGGCGTCCAGCGTACCGTTGTGCCCGATCACGTTTTCGGTGTAGCCCGACATGTAAAGCACTTTGGTGTTGGGGCGGATTTCCGAAATCCGTTGCGCCAGCTCGCGACCGTTCATGCCGGGCATGATCACGTCGGTCAAAAGCAAATGAATTACCCCCTCGTGGGCGACGGCGATCTGCATGGCAACCGCTCCGTCCACCGCTTCGATCACTCGATAGCCTTGCTTCTCGAGAAACTGCCGGGCCAGGTAGCGCAGGTTGGCTTCGTCCTCTGCCAGAAGGATGGTTTCGGTTCCCGGCTCGGTGAAAGCCGGTTCCTCGGGGACAACGACCTGTGCGGGCTCCACTCTCTCCGCCACGCGAGGAAGATAAATCTTAAACGTGCTGCCCTTGGCGGGTTCGCTGTAAACCCATATGTAGCCGCCGCTCTGCTTCACAATTCCGTAGACGGTGGAGAGTCCCAACCCTGTTCCCTTTGTGCCCTTGGTGGTGAAGAAAGGCTCAAAGATATGGGACTGAGTCTCTGAGTCCATTCCCAGTCCAGTGTCGCTGATGGAGAGCATCACGTACTCTCCTGCCCGGAGAGGGGCATGAAAGCGCGCATATTCTTCGTCGAGCGATACGTTCGAGGTCTCGATGGTGAGCTTGCCGCCAGAGGGCATGGCATCGCGGGCGTTCACGGCAAGATTCATGATGACCTGATCTATCTGCCCAGCGTCGGCTCGCACGGCGCCCAGCGAGGAAGCCGGCACCATGACTAGATCGATATCCTCGCCGATCACGCGTGTCAGCATCTTCAGGTTCTCAGTGACGACGCCGTTCAGATCGAGAATCTTCGGTGCCAGCATTTGCTTGCGGCTGAAGGCGAGAAGCTGACGAGTGAGCGAAGAGGCGCGCTGTGAGGCGCCGGCAATTTCTTGTGCGGGGCCGCGGAGTGCCGGATCAGGACCCAGGCGGTCGAGTAGAAATTCAGAATATCCGGAAATGACCATAAGCAGATTGTTGAAGTCATGGGCGATGCCGCCGGCAAGCCTGCCGACCGCCTCCATTTTTTGCGATTGCCGGAGTTGCTGCTCCAGAGCGCGCCGCTCGGTTACATCTTCAATAAACAATTCGAAGGCGGTTTTCTTGTCGCCGTCACAAACCGCGCGGCCCGAAACCCGGAGCGCGGTATTGATCCCATCCTTCCGCTTCCATTCGGCGATGAGGCCGTTGAAGGGCGCGGCTGAGTGCATGTGATCGGCCAACTCGAACCAGTGGTGAGTGTCCGCATAAAGTTCTCCCAGATGTTTTCCTACGAGTTCCTGGGCTGAGGAATATCCCAGGATCGCCAGCAGTGCGGGATTTATATCCAACAATTGGCCAGCGGCGTTGCAGCGGCATATGCCGTAAGGAGCGTTGGTCACCAGAGAACGGAAATTCATCTCAGAGCGGCGCAAGCCTTCCTGAGCTGCCCGCAGAGCGGCGTTAAACCAGCAGATGAGAGCCGCCAGCACAACGAAGAGCGCCAGTCGCAGCATGGTTGAACGAAATTGTGCCGGAGTCTGTTCGGAGGAAAATGAAAAATAAGCGCTGACGGTAAGTGCAAACGAGGTGGCAACCAGTCCAGGTTTCCAGCCACCATACCACGCACTCACCATCACGGCGACGGCGAATACGGCCAAGCGGCTTTCCGTAATGTTCGGAAGCAGTAAGGCCGGAATCAGCGCGAGGGTGGTGCTGAGCACGGCTACGCCGTAGCGCAGAATAGGCGCGCGAGCGGGCGGAATGCTGAGTAGGGGGAGGGTTACTCGCATAAGTGACGCAATGCTAATGTCAGAGTCTCAGATGCGCGAGATTACAGGAGTTCACAACAAATGCGCAAGATGCCTTGTTTGCTTGGCGGGTAACATTGGGCCAAACGGACAATGGACTTTCGACCAATGCATTGGCGCCGCTATGGCAGTGGCTGAAGGTTGAGCTTGCCAAGAGAGGCAGGAAACGAAGACACTAGCCGCGCATGAACATCGGATTGTTTGGCGGCACCTTCGACCCCATCCATCGCGGCCACATGGCATTGGCGCACGCGGCCCATGAGCGCTACAAGCTCGGCCGGATTCTGTTCGTGCCCGCCAACCTTCCACCGCACAAGCAGCTTCAGCCGTTGTCGGCTTTCCCGCACCGCTACGCTATGACTGCTCTCGCCACAGCCCAAGGGAAGGAGTTCACGCCTTCGCTACTCGAAGCGCCTGAAGACTCCGATCCAGGAGGGCCACGCGCGAAGAAAGAGAAGGAACGTGCGGCAAAGCCTAACTACACAATCGATACCATCAAGCGCCTCAAGCGGTCGTTCAAGAAAGCAGACCGCCTCTTCTTGCTGATCGGCATCGACGCCTTCGCGGACATCGCCACGTGGCATGAGTGCGAGGCACTGTTTCGCGAGTGTGAGTTTGTGGTCGCCAGCCGGCCGGGATACTCTTTGGCGGATGTCGCCAATGCCCTGCCCGGCAGCCTGCGGCCGCGGGCGGAAGCCACCCGGCCATTTCAAAAGCAAGCCGCCAGCGGGGATCTGATGCTGAATGGGGTTACCATCCATCTGCTCGATGAGGTCTACCAGTCGATATCCTCAACAACAATTCGCCAGACCGCGGCCGCCGGAAAACCCCTTGGCCGCTTCCTGGATCCAACCGTGGCGGAGTACATCAAGAAAACTGGACTTTACCAATAGCCGTTTCCACAGCAATGACTTCGGCGATCAGGCGTCTTCCCATTTACAATGATGAGGATCACGAACCACCTTGCATGAAGAAAAATGATTTGAAGCTCCAGGTAGCGGCAGCCATTCAGGCCTGCCTTGACAAGAAAGCTGAAGAACTTTCCATACTTGAAATGGAGAAGGGGTCGGCATTCACCGACTACTTCGTGCTGTGCAGCGGCACGAATCCGCGGCAGGTGCAGGCGATAGCGGACGAGGTGGAACTGCGCCTTAAGGCTGCCGGGCTGCGTCCCGCCCACATCGAGGGGTACCGTCAGGCCGAGTGGATACTGGTCGACTATGTGGACTTCGTTGTCCATGTTTTTTCCGAGAAGGCGCGGAAGTTCTACGATCTCGAACGTCTGTGGAAAACGGCCAAGCGGCTCGAACCTTCGGAGTTGAAAGGCAAGAGTCCGGCTGAAGCGGCGTCGAGAACAAAAACAAAAACAAAAACAAAGACAAAGACAAAGACAAAGACGAAGACAATGCCGCGGCGTATGGCCTCGGCGGTTCCTCGTCGCAAGAAGGCGTAGTTCCCGTCCCGGGATTACAACCTCAGCTCATCGTGTCGGCTGTTATGACGATTTCTTCCGCCCGGAGTTTTGCAAAACCGAACCCTCCAGAGGTGAGACTGGCCGGAGGAGCCTATCCCGGCTCATTGTGCCAGGCGAGAACAATCGAATTCGGCGTGTCCGTGGTGCTGGCATCTCGAAGCAAGTAAACTCCAACAGTCGTGAATATCAAGATTGCGTGGGTGGGCAAGACGAAAGAGTCGGCGATTCGGGCGCTGACGGAGGAGTATCTAAAACGGATTTCGCGGTATGTGCCGGTGGAAGGGTTAGCGCTGCGCGGCGAGGACGCGCTTCTCGAAGTGTGCGGACGGGCGGCGCCACCCAAAGGTCGCAAATCAAACAGGGGTACATCCGGCACCGGTCGGTCAACACTGGCGCTGATGGATTCCCGTGGAAAACAGCTTTCCTCAGAGGAGTTCGCGCGTTTTTTGGGAGAGTATCAGGATCGTAATCCCCTGCCGCTGGTATTCGCCGTGGGCGCGGCAGATGGATTCAGCGAAGCTGCGCGCAGCACGTCGCAGCATATTTTTTCGTTGGGAAGGATGACGCTGGCGCATGAACTTGCTCGCGTGGTTCTGCTCGAGCAAATCTATCGCGCATTCACGATCTTAAAGGGGCATCCATACCATTCGGGGCACTGAGTCGGCGCCGATCTTCGCGGGCCTGCCCGTGGATGGTGGTTTGAAGCATTTGCCCGAAACCGTATCGCAGAATCCCCACTTTGTCTTCCTCGTTGGAAACTTGTCGTTTCAGCGACAAGCGGTAGGAGAAAACCTCTTGGCCCATGCGGCGGGTGATTATTCCTTCGAAGTAAACAGGAGTAATCTCCCCCTCAACTTCCACCCGACCTCTGTTGTCCTTGCCTGACAGTCGCACCTTGCAAGTGGCGGGCCCTCCGCCCACCGGCTTAGACTCTTCAATACTCCCCCGCAGCTTCGTCACCACTGGAATAGCTTTGCCTCGATAGTCCCTGAGGGTCGCAGCGACTCGTTTGCCCTGCTCTTCCAGATACAGTTCGCTACCGGCGGGGCCTTGCCCCTGTATATCCGCTATTGCGGAGAAGGTCTCTGTTTTCCGAAACCACTCCGGAGGCACACATTGCGCACGGATTATCCCTTTGGCGGCCGACATGAACAATGTGGCCAACAGCAGATTCCTGAGCATTTTCTGACCCAGCCTCGCGGAGAATTTAGCACGAAACCTGGCCCCGGCAAACTCAAGGCACGGTTTACTGTCAGTCGGTACACTGTAATTGTGAATGCCTGCACGCACCTTGGTGAGTTGTGCTTCAGCAACTGTGCCACCCTACAGTTTGAACGAACAAAAGCAATCATCGGAGAGTAAATTCATGAAAGATGTGATGGAACTGCTGCGAGCGAAAGAACAAGAGTTGTTGAGAGTGAAACGACAAGTCGAAGCTTTACGCATCGCATTACCGTTGTTGGGCGGAGATGACGATCCGTCCGTACCCGCAGCCAAACCGGGCAACAAAGGAACAGGGAATCTGAGCTAACCGAACTGTTTCGGTGGGGGTCAGAAGTGGAGGGGCCCCGGCTGCGCACCGCCGACCTTAACTTCACGCTCAAAAACTTCATGCTCAAAAGTCAACGGCGACGGCGAAGAGCGTGCGTCCAACGCTAGCACAGCAGATTGCGCCCTTCACTGCGTGACGGTAGCTTGATAACTGACCGTTTGCCACTGGCCGTTGCGGCGCACCCAGACTCGGGTGTAGCGATAAGGTCCGCTGAAATCTTCGCCGAGTTGGTGGCCTTTGACCTCGGCGCGAGCGGTCACGACAGCCATGTCGCCATAGACCCGCACCACCATATCGGTAATATTCATAGCTTCATAGCGGAGTTGACCGCTGCGGCGTGCGGAAATGGTCTCCTGCTTGGTCGTCACCTGTCCGAGCGGGGTAATGGCGACATAATCTTCGGCGAGGGTTCGCAGAGAAAACTCGGAATCGCGGCGGAGGCTGGCTTCTTTGGATTGGCGCTCCAGGTCGACGATCTGACGAATCGTCTCCTGGTCGGTGGAATCGAAGCTGCGTCGCGGGTGAAGGGCAACGTGCTGCGCGGAAAATGCAGGCTGCGCCATGAGAACGCAAAACAATAACACTACAAAGTTGTTAATCACGATGAGACCTCCGCAGTCCTGCCAGGGACAGAGATCGGCTTGCACCGGGATACGCGAGTTTTGATGCCGGAGTTCCACAAGAATATTCGAATTTTCAGGGATCCGTGCGGAGAACGCATAATGCAAGTTCCGAGCCGATATTGAGGCTTTCTAGTAGAATCAATCATCCTCAAGAAGTCAGGAACGACGTGCGTCGCGGTCTTATCATCGTAAACACCGGGCCGGGAAAGGGGAAGACGACTGCGGCGATAAGGACAGCTCTGCGCGCCGCAGGGCAGGGGATGAAAGTCCTGATGCTGCGGTTCCTGAAAGGCTCCTGGCACTACGCGAACGGGACGCTGTCCAGGCCTTTGGGATAAGTTTGTGATGAAACCAATGGGCGGGGCCTTGTGAAGGTGGGCGCGGAGAAGCCTGATCCGGATGTGAAGATGGTGGAAGAGGCGTGGGCTGAAGGGGAGAGGGCGATCCCGTCGGGCGAGTGGGATCGGGAGGTGCTGGATGAGATTCACTATGCGATCCGTTATGGCATGTTGGACGCAGCCAAAGTGGTTGAGAGTCTGAGGAAGAAGCCGGAGATGGTTCACCTCATCTTGACGGGAACGAACGCCCACCCCACAATTGTCGAGGCCGCCAATACGGTGACCGAAATGGTTCAGGGTGAAACCCGCTTACGAAAAAAGTGTGATGGCGCAGAGAGGGATTGAGTATGGAGGAGTGAGTATCTTGTACCGAGCAAAACGGTTCTGATTTGGCCCGGTACCGGCAGGAGCGACTGGCAACTGACTTATGACTTGGTTCAAGCGGGAATCCGGGGATTTGGATAATTCGGGTAAGAAGACGGTTCGCACCGAAGGCTTGTGGGTGAAGTGTGAGAACTGCCGCCAGATCATCTGGAAGAAGGATCTGGAAGAGAATTTAAATGTCTGCCCGAAGTGCGAAAATCATTTTCGCATTGACGCACGGACCAGGCTGGCATTACTGCTGGACGAAAATCAATACCAGACGCTGGACGGGAATCTATCGTCGACCGATCCGCTGAAGTTTGTGGATTTGAAATCATATTCTGCTCGTTTGCGGCAGGCGCAGCACGATACGGGTCTGAAAGATGCTGTGATCAACGCCCAGGGCAAGTTGCTGGGACGGCCCGTAGTCGCCAGCGTGATGGAGTATGCCTTCATAGGCGGCAGCATGGGCGCGGTAGTGGGCGAGATGATTACGCGAGCAGTTGAACGGGCGTTGGACTCGAAGACGCCGCTGATTATTGTGTCCGCTTCAGGCGGGGCACGAATGATGGAGGGCGTGGTCAGTTTGATGCAGCTTGCCAAGATTTCGGCCGCGCTGGCTCGGCTGGATAAGGCGAAGGTTCCCTATATTTCCGTTCTAACTGATCCGACTACGGGCGGCGTGACCGCTTCGTTCGCCATGCTGGGTGACTTGAATATTGCCGAACCCGGCGCGCTGATTGGGTTTGCCGGGCCACGGGTGATCGAGCAAACCATTCGCCAGAAGTTGCCGGCGGGATTTCAGCGCAGCGAATTTCTACTGGAGCACGGAATGCTTGACGCCGTGGTGCCCCGCAGAGAACTCAAGCCATACATCGCGCGAGCTCTGGATTTCATGGTTGGAAGATGTTAGCTCTTAAGCTTCTGCCTTCTCGCTGAATTGCGGTGTGCGCAGCTTCCTTAGCTTCTCAAGCTAACCTGAATCCTCAAGTCATTTTGGTAGTCTGAAGTAAAGGGAAAGCCGTGGGCCGGTTGCTCAGAGCTCACGGCTAAAAGCGTGAGAGCTTGTCAACCTCCTATCAAACCGCGGTGTCCCGCATGTTCGCGCTGGGGCACGAACTGGCGCAGACGCCCTCCCACAAATTCGACCTCGCGCACATGCGGGTCCTGTTGGCAGGGCTGCATCATCCGGAGCGCCGTTTCCCAAGTGTTCTGATCGCGGGCACGAATGGGAAGGGTTCAACTGCGGCGACGCTGGCTGCGATCCTCGAGGCTTCGCGATTGAAAACCGGTTTGTACACCTCGCCGCATCTGGTTCGGATCAATGAGCGGATTCGCGTGAATGGCAAAGAAATCAGCGACCACGATTTTGCAAATCTGCACAGCAAGATTGATCGTGTAGCAGAGAGCTTGGTCGAAAACATGGAGCTGCCCTGGCATCCCAGCTTTTTTGAAATGATGACTGCGATTGCCTTTGAGCACTTCGCGCAAAAGAAAGTTGACCTCGCGGTTCTGGAAGTGGGCATGGGCGGCCGGCTGGATGCGACCAATGTGGTAGAGCCGCTGGTATCCGTTATTACTGACATATCGCTTGATCACCAGAAATTCCTCGGAAACAGTTTGGGCGAGATCGCGCGCGAAAAAGTAGGAATTATTCGTCCTAACGGAGCAGTGGTGACTTTACCGCAGCAGCCGGAAGCCAATGACGTGATTGGAAACACGATACTCGAACTGGGAGCAATCGCAGTGAATGCCGTTCCCTATGTGCCGCCGGTTTCGCCGGCGAGTGCCAACTACCTCGTTGCCGGTGCCGTGGTTCCCGGAAAAGCCCCGCGCAAACCTGGTTTAGTATCTCGCTACCCGCTTGAGGTGATGGGAGAGCAGATTCTGGTGGAGACGCCGCTAGTGGGGCGACATCAGTTGCGCAATGTTGCGCTGGCCATCGCGACGGCGGCCGAGTTGAATCGGCAAGGATTCGGGAGTATCACGGCGCAGAGCGTTGCGAGCGGGATCCGGGAAACGCATTGGCCGGGGCGGTTTCAGGTGATTCCCGCGCGCCCGGCCTGGCCGGAGGTGGTCATCGATGTAGCGCACAATCCCGCGGGCGCATGGGCGCTGCGTTCAACCCTTTCGGAGCGCTATGAAGACCGTCCGCTGATTTTTGTTTTCGGCGCCATGCGGGATAAGGCCATCGCGGAAATGGCGGAGATTCTTTTTCCCCTCGCAGATCGCGTGATTGCGACCCGGCCGGACAATCCGCGTGCGGCGTCGCCCGAAGAGATTCAGCAAGCGGCCGCCCGCACCGGAGTTGAGATCGAGCGGGTGGAAGATGTGTGCGCAGCCTTGGAGCGCGCCCGGGGCCTCAGCGCCGCTGGAACGGTGGTAGTGGTTACCGGATCGATTTACCTGGTGGGCGAAGTGATGAGCCAGGTCGGAGCGCAGCTCTAAGCTGCGTTCGCCAACAGTTTCCCCTAGAATGGAAGTGTGCAGGAAACGAATTCATCGCTGGAAGTGGAGCGGGGCGCGGAGGCAGCGCCGGTCGCGGGGCCGAGGCAAAGTCCGCACGCCATTGCCGGTGTGAAATACGGCTGGTTGAGCCGGCTGCGATCATATTTGATTCTTGACCCGCTGATCTGGCTGTACACGCTGGTTCTGGGATTGATTGCGCTACCCGGTGGACTGTTCGACCGGAGCGGGCGAAGGCTGCATTGGTTTTCGCGAACCTGGTCGTGGCTCATCATGAAAACAATCTTGTCGCCGGTGAAGGTTACTGGCCTCGACAAGATTGACACTGCGAAGCCGCATGTCTACGCGGTGAATCACGCATCGGCAATGGACATTCCCGTCCTCTACGTTTACCTGCCGTTTCAATTCCGCATTGTTTTCAAGAAAGAGCTGTTGGTGTATCCAGTAGTGGGTTGGCAGTTGAAGCGGTCGGGGCAGGTCTGTATCGATCAGCAAAAGCCGACAAATTCGATTGCCGCAATCCGCTCGGCGGTGAAGAGCTTAAAAGCGGGCATGCCGCTGGTGATTTATCCGGAGGGCGGACGCACTCCGGACGGCGAGATCAAACCGTTCCTGCCGGGAGCTTTTTTTCTGGCGATCAAAGCGCAGGTGGATATCGTTCCGGTGGCGTTGGTCGGAACTTACGAATTGCTCCCGATGGATACTTACCACATCAAGTGCCGTCCGCTGGAGATGCGTGTGGGCGAACCGATCTCGACGACGGGGATGACAATGCGCGATCTCGAGAGGGTCTCGGCCAAGGTGCGTAAGGCCATCGAGGATCTATACTACGCAAAAAGTCCGGACCCGGCATAGCCGCATTTTCTGCCGTAACTTTTCTGGTTTCCAGCCGTTATCCCTGTGTAAGACAACTCCGCGCGGAGAATTCGTTGAAGGCTCTGAGGAAAGAAGCGGACGAGCGGCTTCTGATTGAGGAGGCGCAGAAGGACCCTGCGCGCTTTGCCGAGCTCTACGAGAATAATTTCGAGAGAGTGTATGCCTATGTGGTGAGACGCGTAGGAGATCGTGCGGAAACCGAGGATCTGACTTCCGAAGTATTTCATCATGCACTGGCCAATTTGCGGCGGTTTGAATGGCGGGGCATTCCGTTTTCGGCGTGGCTGTTTCGAATTGCCGCGAATCTGATTTCGGATCGCTGGCAAAGATCGCACCGCGAGCAAGGGGCGGAGGAACCGGGACAGATTGAATCCGCGCCCGCCAAGGCCGCGGAATTCGAGGAAGTAGAACGCAGGGCAAGGTTGTTCCGTCTGGTCGACATGTTGCCCACGGAGCAGCGGCGAGTAGTCGTGCTGCGATTTGTGCAGGAGAAAAGCATCAAGGAAGTGGCGCGGGAGATTCGCAAGACCGAGGGCGCGGTGAAGCAGCTGCAGTTCCGGGCCTTGAGCAGTCTGCGGGCGCGCTTGGAGGGTGCCGATGCCTAAGCGCTCTCTGCACCAAGGAAAGAACGATCCGCGCGGTAACGACGCAAAAAATAAGATCGAGCAATTGAACCGAGCGGTGGATGTCTTGCTGGTCCAAGCGGACGGCAAGCTGCCGAAACTTGAAACCAACGTCGAGCCCCTGGTGCGCCTTGCGGCCGACCTGCGCGGTATGCCGCGTGAGGAATTCAAAACCAGACTCAAAGCCGAATTGCTTGAAGGGAGAAAAATTATGTCTACTGTAGCTGAGCCCGTTGCCGCCGTTCAAACCGTTGCCATCCCAAGGTTGACTTTTAAAGATGCCGCTAAGGCCATCGAATTTTATAAGAATGCGTTCGGCGCGAAGGAGACGATGCGCTTCGAAGCTGGCGGGAAAATTCCGCATGCCGAAATCACGATTGGAAGCTCAGCCGTTATGTTAACCGAAGAGTGGCCGGAAGGCGGGCGTTTCAGTCCGGAGACACTGGGAAATTCACCCGTCATGATGGTGCTGAGTGTTCCCGACGTGGACGCGTTTGTGGCTCACGCCCTGGGCGTCGGCGCAGCCATCGTGCGCCCGATCGCAGACCAGTTCTACGGTTACCGCGAGGGAACGGTTAAGGATCCTTTTGGATATTTGTGGACTGTGTCCATGGTGAAAGAAGAGATGTCGGTCGAGGAGATGCATCGGCGATTCGAGGCGATGACGAAAGGGGATACGGCGAGCAAAAAGCCGGCTGGGAATCCGGTTCCACGCGGATTCCGGACGGTGACCCCGTATCTCATAGCGCAGGATGGGCCGGCGTTGCTGGAGTTTACCAAGCAGGCGTTTGGAGCCGAGGAGACATTCCGCACTGTAGGATCGGGGGGCGGTCTGCACGGCGAGGCGCGCATCGGCGACTCGATGCTGATGATCGGCGGCGGCATTCCGGGGCGAGAGTTGCGCGCCACGGCGAACGCTCACGCGCTGCACATGTATGTGGAGGACGCGGATGCAGTCTACAAGAAAGCTCTGGCAGCGGGCGCGAGTTCGATTGACGAACCCCGGGACCAGGAATACGGCGAACGCTCTGGCAGCGTGAAAGATCCGGCGGGCAATTACTGGTACATAGCCACGCAGAAGGGAGAGAGTTACATTCCCAAAGGCTTGAACAACGTGAATGTGTACATGCACCCACTGCGGGCAGAGCCGGTGATCACTTTCCTCAAGCGTGCGTTTGGTGCGAGAGAGATCGCGAAGTATGCGTCGCCGGATGGAGTCGTGCACCACGCGGAAATCAGAGTTGGCGATTCGGTGGTGGAGATGGGCGAGTCACACGGGAAATATCCGCCGATGCCGACGATGTTTTATATGTACGTTCCAGATTGTGACTCCGTGTACCGGCAAGCGCTGACGGCAGGAGCATCGTCGATCTCGGAGCCGACCGATATGCCTTACGGCGACCGCACCGCAAGCGTGAAGGATGTTTTCGGGAATACGTGGTATATAGCGACGCACATCAAAGACGTCGAGCACTAGCAGTTGATGACGAGACCGCGGCCGGAGTTGAAACGAGTGCCTTGGGTAACTGACGAAACCGGGCGATTACGCTTCTTGACCGCTGGTCGATGAGCGATCTGAGCCAAATTGTCCGGAGTGTAGGATAATCGGCCCATGCCATTCGAGGCCGACCACATTCTCGCTGTCCTCGAACGTTGCTGCGATGCTTTTACATTCCCGATGCTGAACAACGGGTACGTGTATCTGGCAGCGACACGTCTCTCGCTCTATCGAACGGCAGCGGACTGGGCAATTGTGATCGAGGCGTTCGGGTTCTCGCCTCGCTCTGGATTGCCGGACACGCACATTCATACTTTTGCGAGTAGTCTTTACAACCGCGATGCCCCAAAGAACTACGTGAACCGGGAAGCCCATGACCGTTACCTCGCCAACAATCCGAACAATGACTCGCGATTCGTCTATCCGATAGATGCAGGCGGCTGGCAGGACGATCAAAATGACGAGATCGTAACCGAGGATGCAAGAGAAGTCATCCTGCGCGGCAAAAAGCAACCAATACCGTCTCTTGATGAATATGCGCAACGGGGCATCACGATTGAGAATCCCCCTCGCGTTCGGGTGTTTGAGCTTTGCCGTTTTCTAGCGGATGTCGCATGAAACTCGGTTCTTGCGACCACGCAGGAGCAGCGTGTCAGTGTCCTGCCCGATATGACACCGATTTTGCAACTTGAGGAGTGGCACCATCCTAACGTCGTGGACAATGATGAACGTCCAAGCGGATGGGAGACTTTTCCAGCAACTCGCCCAAGTCCTCGCTATTGGAACCCGCTATTTTATCGGCCTACACGACCTCCCAACACGCATTGGCGAAATTGGCCTGACGGCGGGCTTTTGTAGTCAGGTTGGAAACTGTTGCCAACCGACGATCTCCCGTTTTGACTGCCGCCGCAGTCCAGCGCCTTTCCCGGCGCACTTTATCGACAGCTAGGGAGCGGATCATCATCACTCCGCTCGTAACTGCTTTGTGAAATGCATCACGAGGTCATCGTCAAGCACCACGCGTGCGCCCTCTTCCACCATGCATTCTCTGTAAGTAACGCCGCGAGCATCTGGGATGTAGCCACGCTTCACATAGAGCCGCTGGGCGGCGTTGTAGCCCGGATGCAGTCCGACTCCGATCCCCACAACACCCGAACGCCGGGCTACTTCCGCTTCTGCGCGGTCCAGCAAGCGGCTTGCGATACCTTTTCTGCGGTACGTCGTGAGCACATTGAGGTCTTGAATCTCAGGAATGTTCAGGTCAGCAAATCCGGCATAAGTGGGTCGCCAGTTTACCGTCACGTACCCGGCGAATTGCTCGTCAATACTAGCGACGAAGCACGTTCGAGTTCCCGCCATCTGTTCTTGCACGTACCGCTGGTACTGCGTCTCAGGCTTTTTCCACCCCATTTTCTCGAACGCGGCAGCGATGCTCGGCGTGTCGCTTTCTTCGAGAAGCCGAATCTGGACGGTGTCCGCGTTTTCCATAAAGTACTTCTATGAGAAGGTCATAAAAGTCAAGGGCCGACGTGGCGGCCGGTTTTGTCTGTCTTGCCGTGAAACCTTGCTTGTTTTTTCCGTGCTGCATAGAGCTCCGGGGTGACTTGCGGGGCTG
>Ga0209330_1000149_pt1 | contig 34795 bp, 36 predicted proteins | sample JacPinW_OM2H0_O3_FD_187969 | JGI IMG/M metagenome (GOLD analysis project Ga0209330, IMG submission 187969) | Forest soil microbial communities from Algoma, Ontario, Canada - Jack Pine, Ontario site 1_JW_OM2H0_O3 (SPAdes) (version 2) | ecosystem: Environmental > Terrestrial > Soil > Boreal... | reverse complement strand
CGATGTCTTTTGACGCAAACCACTCGATCAAGCGACGGCGCTCGCGCTTCCGAAATTCAGATCCTTGCACCACGGGCTGCTAAGACTAAGGTGCGAGCGCACGAGCCTTCTACCCAGGGCTGTTACGAGATTGGCTAAACCGAGATTTCGTTCTTGACCTCAAAAACGGGAACAATCATACACCTGTTTTGTCGGGGAGCTGATTGAATTAAGTTCCATCTTGGCTACTGCGAAAGGTTAGCGACCAGCACCAGCACTGGCGGTATTGGCCGTATCATGGGCAGCTTCGCGTCGAGCGTGGTGCTGATGGGTTTCCCCCTAATAGAACGACGTTTTTTCAGGCCAGGGAAAAGGGGTAGAACTTTGACGGTACGACCAGAGCCTGGACACTTCGGGAGTAATCTAATCGGGCTGCCGACAACTTCGGCGGATTCGGCGTCTTCGTGAGTTTCAGGTAGCTACCCATCGTCTGAGTCAGCGGCTAGTCCACCTCGTCCGCAATCGTCATAACATCCGGTAGCAGCAGACTGAAGTCTAGAGCGTTCATATTGTCTTTCACCGTTCCGAACAGGGTCACCTGAAGGATTCGGGTTTCATGCACCAGCATCTGCAACGGAGTCTTGCTCTGATCCCGAAACTACAGCTCACAACGCCGAAAATCTTGCCGTGACTTTCATGTTGTTGCCCCACTATGCGGGCTGCACAAGTCCGGCACAACTGGGCGCGTTGGGAAGCTTTCTATTTCTCTCAACGCTGCCAAAAGGGGCTCCACACCCGGGTTCAGCGCAAGGTCTGCTTTCGTCAGAAAAGCGAAAGCTCCGTCGCCCGCGACCTGGGACATTTCAGACTTGACAACACTGGCATTCGGTATATTGTGTTAGCTAGAGCGGTTACGCTTTATCGTCTTTCAGATCCCCTGAACTAAGTCAGCCCATCTGAAGTTCTCTCCTCTTAGTGGCACAAAACCCAGGAGGTTGACATGTTTGCTCGTCACGTTACCATGCACCTGAAGCCCGATACCCGTGCTGAGTTTACCCAGACAATCGAGAACGAGATTCTTCCACTCCTTAAGAAACAGCACGGCTTCCTAGACGAAATCGTATTCGTCGACCCTGGCTCCGGAACGGAAGGGGTCGCCATCAGTCTTTGGGACAAGAAAGAAGACGCGGAAGCCTATCTCCGCGGCAGCTATCCAGAAGTGCTCAAGGCATTGGCGAAGGTGATCGACGGCACTCCTGAGGTCCGAGACTTTGAGGTTGCTCACTCGACGTTGCAAGAGCCCCCTGCTCGAGTAGCAGCCTGAGGCCAAGAAGGCAGGCTTTCGCGTTCGTTGGGGGCGGCCGATCCCCGTCCCCTTACGAAAGAGACAGGAGTCGAGGTTTAGATCTTTCTGGTCACGCCCGCTTCTCAAAGGTAACTGCTTTCCGAAACGCCCGCCTCCAGAAGACTTGGAGATGTTCAGTGCCCCAACAATCGCAGATTTCCTTTCCAATGGGCACGAAAAACGTGCTCATTATCGATGGCAACGAAGCCATGCAGAAGGTGCGCGCCCGCGTGCTGAGAAGCCACGGAGTTCACGTGCACACGGCCAAAAGCGTCACGGAAGCAGAGTTGCTCTGGGTCCCTGATTTTTTCGATTTGGTACTGCTGGACGTGCGCCAGAGATCCAAAGAAGCAGTGGAGTTCTGGCGAACGATTCGGCGACAGCATCCAAGTCAGCGGATCAGTTTCCTGGTTGGACCCCCAACCTACCTGTCGCCCACCTGCGCCGACGAAGTCATAGCCAGCGACGAGGTTCCTGAAGATCGGGTGCAGGGGCCAGGACTCCTGCATCTCGCATAAGTCTTACAGACGATAGCAGCCAGATGGAGATAATAGATCAAGGAGAGAATTCCATGAAATCAGAGCTTTTGACCAAGAGAGATGCAGCGATCACGACTCACGAGGAGGAGAACGTGCGCGCTCGCGCTTACGAGCTGTATGAAGTGCGCGGCAAAACAGATGGCCATGCGGAAGAAGACTGGCTTCAAGCAGAAGGCGAAGTAGCAGGAAGCAACGAACGAAAAGCCGTCCGAGCGTCAAGCTCAAAGATCACTGTGAAAATCGTTGGTGAAGCCTGACGGGTTGGACCATCACGTAGTGGAGAGCGATGCTCTAACCACCGGAGGTAAGCCATGACTAACATCTACGTCGGTAACTTAGATTTTTCCACTCACGAAGACCAGCTTCAGACATTATTCGCGGCGTACGGAGCTGTTAAAACAGTTACGGCCGTCACGGATCGTGACACAGGTCAACCGCGTGGATTTGCGTTCGTCGAGATGACGAATGCTGCGGAGGCGCGAGCTGCTATTCGTACCCTGAACGGTTCGGTCCACAGCGGGCGCGCCCTGATTGTCAATGAAGCTCGCCCTAAGCTCTACCGCCGTGGCGAATACGATTCACTTCCCAGTAGGGATCACCGGCGCCATCATATCTAATGATTGGGCAGACGATGTTGTTGGCTGTTCCTGCGGCAAGCATTCGGGAGAATTCGATGCAGTATCAGAACGGCCTGCCAAACGACACAGGGGGGATTATGAATACAGGCAGCTCTAAATCTCTGGACAGCGGAGCGTGGAGGGATTTGTACAAGGCTGCGCTGTTTGAGGTTGATAACGCCAGACTCCCGGAGCGCATTGCGCAAGCAGAGAAAGCACTCGCACTAAGGGCACGGGAGTTGTTTCAGATAGCCGGAGACAATATCGAAGAGGAACAAGCTCTGGATGACACGATGTACGCTTTGCATGCTCTGCGGAACACATCGCAAACTAGCCACTGTATACCGCATCGCAGTGAGGCTGCCTAGGTTAACTCGCAGATGCTGCGCCATCCCTTTCCGGGATCGCCCTGCGTGCACATCTCGCCTACGGCGTTATTCGTGCGCGTTGTCGAGAAATAGTCTGAGCTTGCCGGAGCGTGAAGGCTGGCGCAGCTTGCGCAAAGCCTTGGCTTCGATCTGGCGAATGCGCTCGCGGGTGACGGCGAACGCCCGACCAACCTCCTCCAGAGTGTGCTCCGAATCGTCCTCCAGGCCAAAGCGCATCCTCATGATCTTCTCCTCGCGCGGTGTCAGGGTGTGCAGCACGAGCGCGGCCTGCTCCTTCAGGTTCACGTTGATGGCCGCCTCGTCGGGTGCGAGCACAGTGCTGTCTTCGATGAAGTCGCTGAGATGAGAATCCCCCTCCTCACCAATTGGCGTCTCTAGCGAGATCGGTACCTGCATGATCTTGCGCACTTTGCGCAGCTTGGCTGCGGGAATGTCCATGCGTTTGGCAATCTCTAACGAGGTCGGTTCGCGGCCTAACTCCTGGACCAGTTGCAGCGAGACGCGAATCAGCTTGTTGACGATCTCGACCATGTGCACCGGGAGGCGGATGGTGCGCGCCTGGTCGGCAATGGCGCGGGTGATTGCCTGGCGAATCCACCACGTCGCGTAGGTGGAAAACTTGTAGCCGCGGCGATACTCGAACTTGTCCACTCCCTTCATCAGGCCGACGTTGCCCTCCTGGATCAGGTCGAGGAACTGAAGCCCGCGGTTGCCATACTTTTTGGCGATGGAAACCACGAGGCGGAGGTTGGCTTCGATGAGTTCGTGTTTGGCCTGCTCCGCGTCCATCTCGCCCTGGATGATTTCGCGCTGCGTGCGCCGCAGCTCCTGGAAGCTCACGCCGGCGTCGCTTTCCAGGCTTCTCAGGTCGGCACGATGCTGCCCCTGCGCCTTGCGGTAATCTTTCTGGAGTTCTTGGCTGCGCGTGATCTCAATCTTCTTTTGCAGGTTGCTGACCTGCCGGTCGAGTGAGCGCATTATGTCCACGGTTTTATTCACCCGATCGACTAGGCGTTTGCGCTCGAAGTTGGTGAAACGGAGGTTGCGGATGATCAGCGAGAGCCGAATGATCTCGCGGCCCAGGCCGCATCGGCAGCGGCGGTATTCGCGTGCTTTCTTCTTTGCTGGGATGGTCGGTAGTCTTCCGGCCAGCTTTCTGGCTCTTTTGTAATGCTTCTGCAGCTCGTCGATGCGGCGTGTGGTGTCCTTGACGCGGTTCTGCAGGATGTCCTCGGTCATTTCTTCCTCATCGAAGACGACAATTTCCTTGATCGAGCGCACACCGCGCTTCAAATCCTCGGCGATGGCCAGAATCTGACGGATCACAATAGGCGAGCGTGAAAGTGCCTTCAGCACGCGCAGCTGTCCGCGCTCGATGCGCTTGGCAATATCCACTTCCCCTTGGCGGGTGAGCAGAGGCACAGTGCCCATCTTGCGCAGGTAGATACGCACCGGATCGTTGGTCTTTTCAGGAGCCGCTCGGGTCAGGTCGAGCTCGACTTCGTCGGTGGCCTCAACTTCGTTGTCAAGCTTGTTTTTGAGGGACGAGGTGGGCAGCTTGGGCTGGCCCTCAAGCACGTCAATGCCGTGCGTCCCGATGGTGGCGAGCAGGTCGTCCAGGGACTCCGGAGAATGGACGTCATGGGGAGTCAGGTTATTCACCTCGTTGTAAGCGAGATAGCCTTTTTCCTTTCCGGCGTCAATGAGTTTTTTAATGTTGTCAAGAGCCAAGCGGAATCCCTTCAGCGCCGTCCTGCATGGAGCAAAGGGTTCTTAATTGATTCTGCAGCGGCAAGTTCAACTGAGACTGCGGGAACCCAAAACTGAAACGATGCTAGCCTTCTCCTAACTAGACATTTCGTCCAGTACTTCGGCAATCGTCTAAAGGCGAATTGAGGCCCACATCTGACTTCTACTCTTTTGAATGGCTGCTGTCTGTACGCTACCGTCCTTTGGCGATCCGGCTATCCACGCTCTAAAAATCCCAAAGTTTCTATCATGCCAGTCGCTTCCTGTGGTCCGCAAAGAGCCTGACGATTTCGGTGAACTGCACCGAAAGCTGAGGGACTTCTTGGCGGGGTACGGCGTTGCGTTTGACGAATTTTCTCACCGCACGGTCGGCAAGGCTTGACCACTTCTCTGCGTCCACAAGCTCCGAGCACTTGCGACAAGCTGCCCACATCCCCGACCCGCTCCTGAAAAGGGGCAGCCCGCTGAACTCAAAGTTTTCGCACTGGTATCCCTTGAACGCTGGGGAGGTATTGCAGAAGTCGCAGGCGTCACCGCCTTGGGGAACTCGGTGGGCGTAGAGGGGGCGACCGTAGTAGTTCGACATAGTTTCTCCCTCGAAATCGGGGGAGAGGCTGATGGCGGGATAACATGTGGTCACTCTTGAGCCCCCTCAATGACCATCAGCATCGAAAGTTCTACGAGTTGAGTATACGCCTTGGAAGAGCACCGGCTGGTATGTGCTTCGGCCCTGAAGGTAAAAAGTCCAAGCTATGCGACGGCCTTCGCGGGCCTTCGCGAGCGGTGTTTGACAACCGCTGCGCGGAAGCCTAGCATTTTAGTTGAGCAAGCTACCTCTCCTTACTCTTTCAGGTCCCCTGAACTAAGTCAGCCCATCTGAAGTTTTTTCCCTTAGATTCCCTCCAAGGAGGAATTACGTTATGACCGTATTGACCCGTTGGGAACCTTTCCGTCAGTCTGCCACTATGCAAGACCGCATGAACGTCATGAACCGTCTTTTACGTGAGACTTATAGCCCCGAAGGCCCGGAGGAGGCGCTAACAACCACCAACTACGCACCGCCGGTGGACATCTACGAAGACGAGCACAACATTACTCTGAAGCTTGAGCTTCCCGGCATCGACGAAAAAGATATTGATGTCCGCATCGAGAACACGACCCTCACCGTACATGGAGAGCGCAAGATCGAGAAGGAAGAGAAAGAGGAGAACTTCCGTCGTGTTGAGCGGCAGTACGGAGAGTTCACCCGCTCGTTCACACTGCCCAATTCGGTAGATCCGACACAGGTGAGCGCCCACTATGATAAAGGAGTGCTGAAGATCAAACTTGCCAAGAAGGCAGAAGCCAAGCCCAAGCAGATCAAGGTTAATGTTGGCAGCGAGAAGACCTCGGAAGCCAAGGTTCAGGGCAAGGCTGCGTAAAACCATTCACTAGCGAGAGAAATGGGAGGCGGATCATCTCGCCTCCCAATTTGTTTGTTATTCCGAAATGCGTCGCTCGTTCGTGTCCAAGAGCTAACGTGTGGAAACTTGTATTCTTGTATTCATGGCGTCGACTACTCGGAAGCTCGTCTTTCAGAAAAACCCTAGATTTACAGGATGGGCCTGCACAGCCTGTGGATGGGCCAAGCCCATTACCCGCATAGTCGAGTCCGAGGGTGAACCACCGAGGGATATTGAGACCGACTTTGCCAATCACGATTGCGCCAAACACCCACGACAGGGGTCATTGAATTGAACTGGCTGTGTTCGAAAATACGGTGTTCGCATTGCTTCCGATCAGTCGAATCGTACCAACTACAATTACCAGAATAACGGCCAACATAACCGCGTACTCAGCAATGTCCTGGCCCTCGTCGTGCCGCCACAATTTGCGAAAATTCATGTTCGCACCTCCGTCCTACAGCCCGATTCTTCACATCTGCGCGCCAAACATCATGCCGAGTTGCCAGTGGGCAGCCCTTCGCGCGGGGAAATTCGCGTATCCGGCTTCTGTATCTTGTTCTGAAATTGCTCAATTGTGACCAGTCGTACCGGTCGTAGAGGCATAACATCAGGATTGGAACGCGTTACCAAGCAGAAACCGCAGCAGGGCCGATTCATCTGTTTATCTGAGAGGCCTCGGTGTGACCGCCGTCACAGTTGACGTTGATCCATTTCACAGAGTGCATTATCGACAAGGCTTATAAAGTAGATACCGCGGTCCGATATGGTCCGCGGGATTTCTGCGATGGAGATACTTGGATGAAAACTGTTAGGCGAACGGCTCCTGTGGCTATTCTTTTCGGCGCGCTCTTCGTTGCGAGCCTTGTGCAAGCAGGGGAGGTGAAGGGAAAGGTATCGGCGGTAGGATTGAAGTCAGCCGAGAACATTGCAGTCTACATCGATGCCATTCCGGGCAAGAAATTCGATCTTCCCGCACAACATGCGTCGGTTGACCAACGGAACTCGGTGTTCATACCCCACACGATAGTTATCTTGCGGGGAACCACCGTGGATTTTCTGAACAGCGACCAAGTGGCACACAATGTCTATTGGCCATCGATTAATGGCGACAAGAAACTCCGACATAGTTTGACTATTGTGTCGCCGGGCCAAAAGAAGTCGTTCCAATTCAACGATCTTGGTGCGGCGCAGATGCTCTGCAATCTTCACCTCGAAATGAACGGCTACATTCTAGTTGTTCCCACACCTTACTTCGCCCTGACCGGCAACGACGGTACTTTCACGATCAAGGATGTTCCGCCGGGCACGTACACCCTGAAGACGTGGAGCGAAGACGGTAAACCCACCACGCAGACGATCACAGCGGCGGATGCCACGACGAGCGTCGAGCTAACCGTGAAGAAGTAGCGAACCGGACGCGACGCGGCGCACACGGAAAGGCTAGCCTACCCGATGGTGAAGCAGTGACAAGAACCTGCCTGCATCTGACAACCCTCTTGGCGGTTTTCCTGGTTGCACCGTCGTTGCTCAGTCAGACGTCCGAGAACAAAGGTATCTCGGTAACGGCCGTTGAAGGCGAAAGCTGGATTCGTCTCCTCCACAAGCCGTTCGGCGAAACCAGCATGGGCAAGACCGGGGACTTAGGGCCGGCTCCTCCCCGTCCAGGAGAGGAAGCCCCTCCCTGGCAACTAGACCTGTCGCCCGGTTACACCGCGCGACCCATCACGCTGCACGGCTCGGATCTATATCGTCTGAGTTGCCAGGGATGCCACGGAGATCTCGGCCATGGCGCGCCCCCGGAAATTAATTCCATCATCGGCCCAGTCCAGGCGACTTCCGTCGCGGGCACCATAGAGCGAATGAAGAAGGCCGGGCGGGAAATGAGCCGGTCGGATGTAACCACCGTCGCAAAAGAATCCAAAGTTCTATTACTGCAGCGGCTCCACGCCGGGGGACAACACATGCCGCCCCCCACGTTAAGCGATGGAGAAGTTCGCTCCCTGGTCCCCTACCTCGAACAACTTTCCGACGTGCCCGGCGCCGAAAAGAATCAGATCGCAGTAAAGGAATCGTCCTACCGCGTTGGTGAGCACATCGTGAAATCCACCTGCCACATCTGCCACAGCGCGGCAGGGCCGAACCCCGACTCTAAGCAAATCTTCGAAGGGGAGATTCCACCGCTCTCCACCCTCACGACGCGAGTGAACCTCCCGCAGTTCGTCCGAAAAGTTACCAGCGGTGCCCCCATCGTCATGGGCACGCCCCCAGTGCCTTATAGAGGCAGGATGCCCGTCTTTGTTTACCTGAGCCAGGACGAGGCCGCCGCGGCTTACCAGTATCTGATTCTCTACCCGCCGCGCCCATAGGTGGTGAAAGACTGACGCTATTGAAGACACTCCGGAGGAAAATATGCGGAGAAGCAGCGAGATTGACTTAAGAGGTGACACAGGCATGCGTTCTAAAATGCATGCACTTCCGAACTGGGGCCCGCTCAAAGCGTGCCTCGGCAGAGAACGACTTTCGTGAGATGGAGGATTCGACCCGCTGCAGACAAGCCCGGAGTCCCCGAGGAAACCCGAACCTTTAAGCAGTGCGACGAATCAGGGCGAAATTCAAAATGTCAACGTCCGTGATTTTAGTGGAAGCATAAGCCTTGCCCACGAAACTGCCGCCCATCATGGTTGCTGCTGCTACACCAATCCGGTTGCACCCACCCGCTTTATAAACTTGCGCCGGTCAGATGGGCTGTTGACGATACGGTCGATAACCTCGGTTTTCACTGGAAAGCTCCTTATTTTCACACCGATCCATATCTCAGGAAGTTGAGGTTGAAGTTCCGCGAATTGAGGGGGATTCACAACTGGCACGGCGGAAAACACGTCCCCGATGAGGGTATGGAATTTTGGTTAAACGGACCTCCTCCGGTGATGGTAATCGGCGCAAGGCCACTCCACTTGCCGGTGGCGCTGCGGCATCAGTGATAGAACAGGTCGTGCAGCTTATCGTACTGACGGAATTATGGCGAGGTCGGCACCGAACTGCAGGACATTCTACACACCATCAGAATGGGAAGCGATTGGCCGGTTAACGAGATTTAACGTCAACTACAGCCCTAACTAGAGGATGAAGGTACAGTCCGACTCTCATCGAAAGGTGAGTCAGATCGCATAACCCAAAGGTGGTCTTTAGTTTAGCAATTAACTCCCTCAATGCGGCGTCCGACTCCTTTTTCCGGCCAAGCGCGTTGTACGCAATTGGATACAGAACCCCACGTAGAGAATCAGAGCGTACCCGCTCGATTTCAGGCAAAATATCCTGAGATCTCCCCTGCAGGATAAAAATTTGGATCAGGAAGAAATGGCCGGACGCCACGTCGGGGTCCAGTTCAACGGCCTTCTTGCAATCCGGTGCGGCCTTGTCTAGCTGCCCATTGAAAAATTCAATTTCACCAAGTTGCTCCCAACCCTGTGCATTCAAGGGATCCAAATCGACGGCTCGGTGGCCCAATTGAAGAGCTTCATCAAAACGGCCGAGGTAGACTGCAGAGGAACCCGCCGATCTTACATAATCGGAATTTCCACCGTTGAAGCTTCCTTTTGGCAACGCACAACGGGAAATCCTCTCGTCCCGAACCAATCCGCCGAAGCAAAACATCAATCGCGGTCGAATTTGAAGTACCGGGCGTCAGTCCGCCGGCGGGTCAGCATTTGTCAGCTGGTTAGCACAAGATTTAATGGTCGACCTGCAGGCCCCCGCGCGGCTCCGCGCAAAAGCTTGTGCGGATCACTGAGTTGAATACTTCTCATGCAGGCCTCATTTGGTACATGCGTTGCATATGCACATTGCGGTGCATAAACCTCGTTGTGCCTGTTCGTTGGGTTTCGCTGGTCATATCGCGTACTGGCGTGTCCTTCAACAATCAGCGCACAAAAGCGGACGCCTACTTCGCTTGAGGGTGGCTCAAGAAGAGTCGGGATGAAGACAATGAAAGCGGTCCGAATTCATACTTACGGAGGTCCGGAAGTACTGAAATTCGAGGATGCGCCACGCCCCGAGCCTGCTCCTGGTGAAGTGTTGATAAAGGTCAATGCTGCCGGTGTCAACCCTATCGACTGGAAAATCCGAGCCGGCCACCTAAAAGACCACCGTCCTTATGTCTTCCCGCTGATTCTAGGTTGGGACGTCTCGGGGATTATCGAAGCGAACGGTCTCGGCGGGACAAGATTTAAGAATGGCGATGAGGTTTATGCGCGCTCAGATATCGCCCGCAACGGCGCTTATGCCGAATATATCGTTGCGAAGCAAGTCCAAGTGGCGCAAAAACCAAAATTGATCGATCACATACACGCCGCTTCCATTCCGCTTGCGGCTTTGACCGCATGGCAGGCACTATTCGACGCGGCGGGGCTGAGTGCGGGCCAAAGGGTGCTGATTCATGGCGCCGCTGGTGGTGTTGGCAGCTTTGCCGTGCAGCTCGCGAAGTGGAAGGAAACGCACGTGATTGGAACGGCATCGGCGCGCAATCAGGCCTTTATTCAGGAGTTGGGCGCTGATGAATCGATCGATTACACGAAATCCAGGTTCGACGATGTCCTACGCGACGTGGATGTAGTGTTCGACACGGTGGCGGGAGAGACCCAGACTCGCTCGTGGAAGGTACTGAAAAAAGGTGGAATTTTGGTTTCCATCGCGAGCCCTCCATCGGCGGAAGACGCCGGAAAAAACGGCGTGCGACAGGCGTTCGTCTTTATGGTGCCCAACGCATCCCAGTTGGCTGAAATCGCAAAACTCGTCGATTCGGGAAAGCTCAAACCGGTTGTCGAAACCGTCTTGCCGCTCTCGGATGCACGACGAGCCCACGAACTAAGTCAAACTGGCCACACACGCGGCAAGATCGTGCTGCGAGTCGACTAGTTGGCAGCAGCGTACCAGAGCGAATGGGAGTCGTATGTATCGAAATTTCGAGGCGTAAAGTCGCGATGTTTTAAGAAACTCCGTCGCTTAGGCTTCCACGCGTTCGGAAAATCGGTGAAAGAAGTCGATACCGGAAATAGTTTGAGGTTCCACGGAAGGGTTACTTAGAGCCTTGAGCCCACGCTCAAGAAGAGGGGAACACAATGATCCTTAATAGAAGGAAGACATCGCGTCAGACTGATTCGCAAGTAACATATCTGGGCAATCATGAGAATGTCGATGGTTCGCGCCGCAACATCCTCATCGGCGGTGCAGCCATTGTAGCAACCATGGGGCTACCAACACCGGCACTTGGCGTTCATCCAGACGCTGTGAACGCTCCTGCCTCGCACAAGAATAATCAAGGAGAAGGTCACGTGAATACGGCTACTACAAAAGATGGTACAAAGATCTATTTCAAGGACTGGGGCACCGGACAGCCGGTAGTGTTCTCACATGGCTGGCCGTTGACCGCAGATGCGTGGGACGCTCAGATGTTGTTCCTGGGTCAAAACGGTTACCGCGTTATTGCACATGACCGACGCGGGCATGGCCGCTCAAGCCAGCCGTGGAACGGTAACGACATGAACACATACGCTGATGACTTGGCTGAACTCATCGAGAACCTCGATCTCAAGAGCGCGGTTCTAGTAGGTCATTCAACGGGAGGCGGCGAAGTTGCCCGCTATATTGGCCGACATGGTAGCAAGCGGGTCGCGAAGGCTGTACTGATCGGAGCCGTGACGCCCCTGATGCTAAAAACAGCCGCGAATCCCGGCGGTTTGCCGATGGATGCGTTCGACAGCATCCGCGCGGGAGTGCTCGCCGATCGTTCCCAGTTTTTCAAAGATCTTACCCTGCCGTTTTACGGAGCCAATCGGCCGGGCGCGAAGGTGTCGCAAGGAGTGCGGGACTCCTTCTGGCTTCAGGGGATGCAGGTGTCGATCAAGGGTGCCTATGACTGCATCAAAGCGTTCTCAGAAACCGACTTCACCGAGGATCTCGCAAAGATGGACGTACCTACACTGATTCTTCACGGCGACGACGATCAGATCGTGCCGTTCAGGAACTCTGCGCTTCTAGCGGCAAAGATCGTAAAGGGATCCACGCTCAAAATCATTCCGGGCGCGCCGCACGGCATGTGCACAACCCTGGCGGACCAGGTCAACGCGGATCTGCTTGCATTCATCAAGCAGTAGCGATCAACCCACGGTAAGACCAAACAGATAGAGAGGATTTCGATGTCAATCCTGCTATTCGCATTTCTCATAGGCGTCATTGCCGGCCTTCGAGCGATCATGGCTCCGACGGTAGTCAGCTGGGCCGCGGGTCTAGGCTGGCTGCAGCTGGAAGGCAGTGGGTTGACTTTTCTAATCCACCCTGCAACACGGTACATTCTGAGCGTGCTTGCCCTGGCCGAACTGGTCAACGACAAGCTGCCAAAGACCCCCAGCCGGAAGGTGCCGCCACAATTTATTGCTCGCATAGTTACGGGAGCGTTTTCGGGGGCAGCACTTGGTGCTTCGCGGCAGGCTTTGATCGGCGGCCTGATTGCCGGCGCGGTTGGGGCGGTCGTAGGAACCCTAGTCGGCTCTGAATTCCGCATGAGGATGGTCAAGTTGACCGGCGGAAAAGACCTTCCCATCGCTCTCCTTGAAGACGCGATTGCCATCCTCGGGGGCCTTTTGATCGTTTCTCATCTCTGATGGTCGCCCCTATGCCTATTCGCTTCGACGCAATTGTGATTGGGGCCGGTCAGGCAGGTCCATCGCTGGCGGCACGATTGACTGCAGCGGGACGCACTGTGGCCCTGGTTGAACGCAAGCTGTTCGGCGGCACGTGCGTAAATACGGGATGTACTCCAACGAAGACGATGGTGGCGAGCGCATATGCGGCCCATCAGGCGCGACGCTCGGCGTTTTATGGCGTGACACTAAACGGGCCTGTTTCCGTTGATATCAAGGCCGTGAAGGCCCGACAGGAGGCGATCTCCGGTACGTCGCGAGCGAATGTGGAAGGCTGGCTGCGCGGCATGCAGAACTGCACGGTGTATCACGGGCATGCCCGGTTCGAGTCTGCCCATGAGGTACGTGTGGGTGCCGAACTGCTGACTGCAGAGCAGGTCTTTCTGAACGTGGGCGGCCGCGCGGCAATTCCCGATCTGCCGGGTATCCATCAGGTGAAGTATCTGACGAATACGAGCCTGCTCCAACTGGAAGTACTCCCGCGGCATCTGGTCATTGTGGGCGGCAGCTACGTGGGCGTTGAGTTCGGACAAATGTTCCGTCGCTTTGGGAGTGATGTCACGATTGTCGAGAGAGAGGCTCGTCTGGTGCCGCATGAAGATGAGGACGTTTCCGCGGCGGTGAAGGACATCCTCGAAAGGGAAGGCATTCACATACGGCTGCGTGCCGAGTGCATCAATTTTGAGCCTCGCGGCAAAGATGTCGCGGTTGGTGTGAACTGCCAATCGGACGAAACCACTGTCGTCGGTTCGGACGTGCTGCTGGCGCTGGGCAGGCAACCGAATACGGACGATCTGGGGCTGGAACGGGCAGGCGTCGAAGTGGACGCGCACGGCTACATTGTCGTGGACGACCAGCTACGCACTCGTGCGCCGGGCATCTGGGCAATGGGCGACTGCAACGGTAAAGGCGCTTTCACGCACACGGCATATAACGATTTTGAAATTGTGGCGGCAAACTTGCTGGATAATGATCCTCGCCGCGTGAGCGACCGGCTGCCGGCGTATGCGCTGTACATGGATCCGCCGCTCGGCCGGGTTGGCCTTACGGAAAAGGCAGTGCGCAGATCGGGCAAGCCCGCCCTGATCGGCACGCGGCCGATGACAAAGGTGTCGCGTGCCCTCGAAAAGGGCGAGACTGAAGGCTTTATGAAGGTGCTGGTCGACGCCGGTACCAAGCAGATCCTCGGCGCGGCAATTCTGAGGACAGGCGGCGACGAGGCAATCCACTGCATTCTGGACATCATGTACGCACGAGCACCGTTCACCACTATTCAGCGCGCAGTGCATATCCATCCCACGGTATCCGAGCTGATCCCGACGATGCTGGGCGATCTGAAGCCTTTGAGTTAAGCACGCGGAGTGTCGAGTCCTTGGGCTCTTGCTACTTCTGCTAGTTCGACTGCGGCTTCTAAGACTTATGGAGCTGTTGCCAATCATCGACAAGTGTCGAAATTTATGCCCACCTGTTCCTCAACTCACTGTCCGTGTTTGGTGAGCCCAGAACCGTTCACGCAGAATTCTCTTCAATATCTTGCCAGAGCCGCTCTTCGGCAGCTCAGTTTCTGAGAACTCGACGCGGCGTGGAATTTTGTAATTGGCCAGAGTTCGCCGGCAGTGTGTAATCAGGTCATCTACGGTGAGAGTCTTTCCCGGTTTAAGCACCACACACGCCATCACCAGTTCGCCCCACTGTAGATCTGGAATCCCGAAGACCGCCGCTTCGCGAACCGCGGGATGGGCGTAAATAACCGCCTCGACCTCGCCGGAGTAAACATTTTCGCCGCCAGTGACGATCATGTCCTTCAATCGATCCAGAATGTAGAAATATCCCGCGGCATCTTGATAGCCGACATCGCCTGTGCGGAACAAGCCGTTTCGGAATGCTGGCACCGTTTCTTCTGGACTGTTCCAATAACCACGCATGACATTGGCCCCCCGCGCAACCAATTCGCCGTGACGCCCGGCTTCGACTTGCTCTCCTGACTCGTCTACAACCTGCACATCGATTCCCGGACAGGGTCGTCCGCACGACAAGAGCCGATCGTCAGTGTGCTCCTGGTCCTGCAGACCAGTGAGAAAACCCGTTTCGCTCAGTCCGTAAACTTGAACCAGTTTAAGATTCGGTAACAAATCTCTTGTCCGGTGGATGAGCCCCGGTGCCATGGGAGATCCACCGTATGCCAGCACCTCGAGGCTGGATAAGTCATACTTCTTGACCTCGGCGAACTGAGTCAGCAGATTGATCATGGTGGGCACCAAAACGGTATGACTGACGCGCTCGCCTTCTACAGTCTCGCAGAACGTTTTCGGGCTGAATTTCGGAATCGTAACTTGGCATGCGCCGAACGCTGCGGCCGCAAACATGGCGGGAAAGTCAGCGATGTGGAATATCGGCGCCGAGTGGAGATAGACTCCGCCTTCCCTGTATCGCATCCAGTAATTGAAGTTGTGCACGTTCGCAAAGACATTTGCGTGAGTTAGAGTGACGCCCTTCGGCCGGCCAGTGGTGCCGCTGGTGTAAATAAGAGCCAAAATCGCTTCCGGGTTATAAAAAGCGTTGGGATGGGAATCGTCCCCAACTTCGAAGGATTCTTGGTCCAGGACTACCTGCCACGGAATCCGAGCTGTCGGTGCCGGCAGGGATGAATGCCGCACCAAGCCTTGCGGAGTTGCGTCCGCTAGCACGCGATCAATCTCCACTGCCGAAAGGCGTGTGTTTATGGGAACTACAATTACTCCCAGCCAACCGCAGGCATATACCAGCTCGATGTACTCGGGGCCATTTGGTAGGAGAACGGCCAGTCTGTCTCCGGCTCCAAGACCCAGTCTGCTCAGCGCCGCTGCAATGCGTGCTACGCGATCCTGAAGGTCCCGAAAAGTTACACGAGTCCCACCAAGAACAAGTGCCGTCCTTTCCGGATAGTATCGGGAGGCCCGACCGAGTGAATGGACGTAAATCATCTTCTCTTCCCCAACCGAAAGTCACAGGATCCAGCTGCGCGACCAGAACTTTTCTGAGATTGGAAGCCGCATTCTCCCGCTCAAAGGTAGTAATCGCTAAGGGTCGAAAAGCGAACGCTGCATGTGTCGCATGTCGAGAGAACGAGACCTCGCTTTCGACCAGAGCATGCAAAGTTCCGACCTGCGCGAACGAGATGCCGCTAGAACGAAGAGTCCTGTCGCGAGTACTTTGCACGTCCGATTCGCAGAAAGCGGCACGATCTGTAGCGCTCCTCAGAGTGCCAAGAGGATGGTAATTGCCAATAGGCCACCACGAACTTGTGTCTATGCTAGAGTCGTTGTTTCTCCATATCGCCTCTCAGAACGACACCTTAACCCGAAAGCCAGCTACAACTGCATCTCCGCGATGCGTGTCGCCACCAAGATTCGCGTAGTACTGCACGGCAGGCTGGATAATGAGCCACGGCTGAGCCCGCACCATATAGTTCAACTCGAAGGCTTTCTCTGCGCCGAACGTAGGAAGCGAGTGAAGTAAATAGTCTTGATTGAAGCGCTCGCTCACTTTGCTGTAGACCAAGCCAAAGGCGACGGTGTCCTTCTCGCGGTGCGGGATCGGTCCGTTGTAACGCCAGCCGCCTGTGATCTGCTCATTCACGCGATTGACCTCATCCGGACTCCAGTCGAAAGCAAAGTCGACATCCAGGCCTTTATTACTGCCCGCTTCCCTCCGGTATACAGCTTGGTTGGCCATGAAGTACAAGAGATAGTTGCCCGCGCTCTTGACGAGCGTGACCGGGTTCGCAAAATCTCCCAGGTTATAACTGGTACCGACTTTGTATTTGCCTGGATAAGACTTGCCGGTTGGAAGCGAACTATTGAGGTCTGGAGAGCCGTTCAAATAACCAATTTCTGACACGACCACCGGCGAGTTTTCGATTTTGAAACTGAAGCCTGTAGTGTCTTCTCCGTAGGGGTTGCGATTCCCAGCAAGGACCGCCGACTTCACGTAAAGGTGCTTGCTGGCCAGGAACATGATTTCAGCTGCAGGGGTGGCTGCTGGGTCGAAAGATTCATACGTGGTGACGAACAGGTTGCCGAGCGCGTAGCCGAGAGGCTCCATTAAGTAAGAAGAGCCGTATTCCTGAACACCGTAGAAATCCTGGCCTGCGAATTGTCCGCCCTTGATAAAAAGACGCTTCCCGAAGAGTGCCTGTTGAAACCACCATGAATCCAGGCGCAAGGCGTGTGCGCTGACCAGGCTGCTGGGATTCGCGATCGTGCTGAGGTACCGATCGCCGAGATCGGTGCCGTACTGCCATACACCCGTCACATGGAACGTGGGAGCATGGGTGTCGGTGAGCTTTCCAAGATCAATGTCGATAATACCTCTGACGCGACCCCAATCGGTCATGACTTGGTCGCGACCACCGGAGGAATTTCCCAGAAAGTCACTGATGTAGTAGAGATCAAATGCGACGCCTTTGTTCTCCAGGCGTGATCGGCGGCTGTCCCAGTTTCCCAGCATGTAATTCCGCGCACTCGGCGGATTCCGCAGGCGCAGATCCGCGGTGACGTCATCAGTGCCGCTCTGGCCATACGACAAGGTTGACACAATCACTAAGACAGCTGCGCAAATATAACTACGGCCGCGGCCCGCTTCGATCATCGAGAGGAACAATCGCTCGGTGCTGACCTTCCGGCAAAACGGTCCTTGATCCAGTCCATTTGGTCTCTCAGGGAGCCGTAGACAACTGGGTCATGCCCGAGACCGGGGTACAACCTGTGTTGAATCTGGCCACCTCCGGCGCAGAGACGCTGAAAGACTTTCCGCTCAGCTGCTTCAGTGAACAGCATGTCATCTCCCCCTACGACCAGGAGCAATGGTCCGAACGTCGCCTCAGTTCCGGGTCGGTTTCTCTCCAGGAATTGCTGGATATACCGGTTTCTGCTCCAGCCGGGCTGCAGGATTTGATCGGTGGGAAGCGCCGCGAATGCACCGCTCGCAGAGCTGCATCCGTCTTCGACAGATCTGTCATAGAGGGCGACTGCTTTGTCGGTTAATACATCCTTCAGTTGGAGTTGAGGGTAAACGGTCTTGACGCCATAGACCCAGAATGCGACTAGCCCGTTTAACATGGGTAGCCTCGCGTTCAAAACCGATTCGATACCGTCTTGAAGGTCGCTCGCGCCCGCGAGCGCGACCGTGCCAAGAAAATTCGGATCCTTAATTCTGCCTTCCAACTCTGCAACCCCCAAGCTGGACAAGCCCCCCTGTGAATGACCGATAACAAGCCACTTCTGGCTGATATCAGGTACTGCTGCGTGAGCTGCTGGAATCGAGTTAACGACATCGGTGGCATTGCTCGACATATCGAGATAAGCGTGTCGACCCTCTGTACCCAATCCCGCATAGTCGGTCGCGACCACGGCATAGCCCAGCATCACGTATTCGTAGAGTCCTTCCCAGTTGTAGAACAGAGATCTCATGAGGGATGGAGCACAGCTGTTGGCGACTCCGCTTGTACCGTGAGACCAAGCCAGCAAGGGCCATCCGTCTCTGGGAGGCTGGCCATATGGAATCAGTACGACGCCGGATGAGAGAGTGTCCGTATTACTTGCAGTTCGGGTGTGATAGAGAATTCGGATAGCCTTAATACCAGGCGGCAGCGCAAAGTCGGTAGCAGGCTCCGAGCGAACCAAGGTGCCTGGCTCGGCAGTTCCGAATGCCTGTTCTCTGTAAAAGGGAGTTATGGGTAGTGCCCGTTCAGCGTCGGTTTCTTTACCCGCCTGCAACGACGGCACGAACAAGTTGGCGCCTCCTACCGTTGGCTGCTGTGCAAATGTTGATCCTGCCCAGAGAGTAATTGCGATCAGAGCAGACCGGCTAAGCAAGAAGAAACGACACCTGCCGGCACACGCTTGTCTGCCCGTTAGTGGTGCAGGTTGATCTTTGCCGTTCGATCCTCTCGGTGTCACCAGGTCCCTCGCGCCGTTACATGTTGGGTAGCCCTCCGTCAAATGCAATCAGAGTGCCGTTGTCGGAAGCGCCGCAGAGAAGTTGCGACTGCAGAAATGAATCTGAAAAAGCGCACCGTCAGGGTTTTCTCATGCAATGCCCTTTTGGTCGACTGGGCATTGCGGCAAGCAGCTACTGTTAACGGGCTGGCAATCGGCAGCCCGTCAGCGGAAGACGTAGGCACCTTACCCGGAAGGTCCACCCTGCCTACGTTCTCGGCATGAATCCCCTTTCTGACAAGGTTCCGGCAAGGGACACAACCAATCCTCAATTTCTATCAACGCAGCTGCCCCGATGATTTCCCCGCGCTCAGAAACCAACAAGAGCTCACAAATGGCTACGCACCAATCGTGATCTGCGTGCGTCGCTCTCCTTCAGCCTTGATGATCTCCGGTCTGAAACTCGACAGCTGACTCAACGCTTCGATCCGCGCCTCGACGACATCTCGAAGCCTGCAGTCAAGCAGAAGGGCGCACTCATGAACCGAGTATCTTTCTAAGACGGACATTACAAATACGAATCGATGGAGAGGCGCCATTCCAATCAAGCCGAGGACAGCAAGGTGTTCCGGCGATTCAGCCTTCGCTTCTTGTCTTTCACCCGGCGTTCTAAACACACGGCAAATTGCATTGATGATCAAGCACCGTTTACTCCAGGAGTTCTCCCACCCTTTAAAGACCGACTTAGCTCCGATGCAATCGTCGATCGTCGCAACGAAGCATTGTTCTGCTTCGGCGTGGTTCCCAATCAACAGAAATGCAAGCAGGTACAAGGGCCTCAGATTCTTTGCAAGAATTGCGCAGAAGTCAGCGCAAGTTGCATACGCAGGTAGGGGCGATGAGTTATCTTTCGGTAGAAACCTGTGCATGATCGACCTCGCTCTCGCGTGTCACATCAGCGATTTAAGTGGCCTTCGGCTTGGCCGCGTTCTTCCGTCTTGCGCTTTGAGCTGGGCTATCCGGCCAGTCCTCCGCGATCGTCCGAACAACTTCAACCATCACAACACCCTCAGCAGTCAGATCAACTCCGCGGTCGCGCAACAATGCCAATAGGTACCTGCCTGCGGTATCAACGCGTTCGACTTCGGCCAGGTGGACGCGGAGGGGGCGGCCGGCTATTCTGGGTTTGACCGTTCGCCAAGACTCCTCCAGTTCGATGACCCATGTCCCTGCAAGCGAGCCTTCCAGCTTCATCGTGACGAGGTTGGGCTCGTCCTGAATGCTGATTTTCAGCATATTGTCCGGTGTTTAGTAGGCAATCGCGTTGCCGCGCTTCGCAGAAATGCGAAGGCTTGCAAGTAGCTGAGGGAAAACAAAAAGGAGAACGCGACGTGAATGTCGCGTCTGGGGTGCGCACGCCTCAGTGATTGTGGGCTAGCGGGTGCTAACTAGCTGGCATTCTTGCATTGCGGTTTGAGGTAGCATGCTCTGCCAAATCACGGAGTCGGGCAATTCCAAGCTTTTTCATCCGGAACTGGAGTGTCGAGCGATTCAAGCCCAAGCGTATTGCGGCACCCTTCGGCCCCGACAGGATCCACTTGGTCTGCTTCAGAGTCGCAAGAATCTGAGCACGTTCGACTTCTTCCAGAGTTTGTTGTCGTACGCTAGAGTCGCCAGGCATGGCCTGGGTGCAAAGGTCACGGAGAGGCACTCTCAAGACAGGGCCCGGAGAGAGAATCACTGCCCGTTCGATCACATTTTCCAACTCACGGATATTGCCAGGCCAGCAATAGCCGACGAGGCCCTCCATTGTTTCCGAAGGGATCGTATCAATCGTCCTGTTCATCTGCCGCGAAAAGTGCTGAACGAAGTGCCGAACAAGCAAAGGGATGTCTTCCAAACGCTCCCGTAGTGGGGGCACGTGAATGGGGAAGACATTCAGCCGGTAGAAGAGATCGGCGCGAAATTTCTGCTCGTCCACCATTGCCGCTAGGTCTCGATTCGTTGCGGCGATAAGACGCGCGTCTGTCTTCAGAGTCCGGCCGTTCCCCAATCGCTCGAATTCCCGTTGCTGCAAAACGCGCAGCAGCTTCGGCTGAAGTTCCAGTGGAATTTCTCCGATCTCATCCAGGAATATGGTCCCATGGTTAGCTAACTCGAAACGTCCAAGCCGTTGGGAAATCGCTCCGGTGAATGCCCCCTTCTCGTGACCGAACAGCTCGCTTTCAAGCAATCCGCTCGGGATCGCTGCACAGTTCAGAGTGACGAACGCATTTGGACGCCGGGTGCTGAGGCTATGAATAGCGTGCGCGATGAGTTCCTTACCCGTCCCAGTCTCACCGAAGATGAGAACGCTGGAGTTAGTGGGGGCCACCGTCTCCACCTGTCTTAGCACCTTGCGAAGAGCAACACTTTTTCCAATGATTCCTTCGAAGTGCATCTCGCCGTGAATCTCGTCTTCGATCTGGATGCTTTCCTGGGCAACTTTGTCCTGGAGATCAGCGATGTCGGTGTGGGCGATCCAGTTGTCGATTGCCAAGGCAAGTTGGTTCGCTATCTGACTCAGAAACTCGATGTCCTCAGCACTAAACGAATTGGGCTGGAGGCTGGCGAGCCCAAATGCTCCGAGTCGACTATGCGGCGTGTTCAGTGGCAGCCCGCAAAAGGATCGATATCCCAGCTCAAGGCTCCTCAGTTTCTGTGTGGCTACTGTACAGCCCTCATCAGTATCACTGTCCGCTATCTGAAGAGGCTGTTGATGTTGAAAGACGCACCAAAACAATGTCTCTTCGATAGGGATGTCTTCACCGGCTTTCGGCACGGTGGGGCGGTGGCGCCACAGTACTTCGCTCCCGTCTTTGGTGTAGAGGACGAGATCGAGAAAATCGAAGTGAAGCAGGCTCCGAAGGTTGGCAGTCAGATCGCGTATCCAATCTACAACCGTGCCGGCTGCGAGAGATCTGGACAGGTGTAACAATGTCTCGTAGCGTTTCCGCAGCGTTTCAGACGCTGGGGTGGCCTCGTCAGCTCGCTTTCCTGGGAAGATATCGGTCCAAGGCAACTGCCGTGTGGGTCTGAGTTCAAGAATGCTCGCCATACATCCCCCTCGGCACACTATCGTCGTATGTTGAATCGAGATTAAGCTCATCCGACCACGGAGTCGTGATGGCCGGGTGGTCTTTTGGTGAAAAAAGCGTTTGAACTGGCCTTCTTGGTGTCTGAAGCATCCGACGGTAAGAACCTGAGGGTAGAAAAGAGGGCAGGAATGCGTCGTGGAGCCCACGGAGTATCAAGGCTCCTGGTATTCAAGGAAGGCGTGCATCTCCTTCGGTGTCACGACGGTTTGGAGATTTCACCAAAAGACTACCGAAATTCCACTTTTCCGACAGTTACTCATCCTACCCTTGCGCAGCCTATGAAACGCGCATTTGTCATCCGGCTAACCCCGGACACCAACCCCGCCAAAGGCAAATTCCAAGGCCATGTCGAGGAAGTTGACACCGGCCGCGAACTCAAATTCCGCTCGGTTGAAGAGTTCCTTGCCTTCGTACAGGAATGTATCGCGGACGGCAAAGACGCGGGATAGCGTCGCAGATAAGCCGCGGGGGGGTGTGTCTTCGGTGACGACGGGCTACCGTGCTGGTGGCCAGGGAGGTGCCGACACGATCTCCGAAGCCAGAAGTCAATCGTAGAAAAGAAAACTTCAGACAGGTTTTTTGTCGTCAGGGTTTCGGGGTTATAAGCCTCCCCCCTGTCTGTATCATACGAGGGTAGAAGAGTGACGACTACAGGAGTGCGGGATAAACATGAAGGAGTTTCCTCCGTTCCGCTTGGACACCGCGAACCAGTGTCTATGGCGTACAGATGCCGGAATTGAAGAGCGTATCCGGATAACGCCTAAGGCGTTCGCCGTCCTGCGTTATTTGGTAGAGCACGCCGGCAGGCTGATTACCCAGGATGAACTTCTCAACGCTCTGTGGCCGGATACTTTCGTCCAGCCGGAGGTGCTGAAGACCCACATCCTCGATGTTCGCAGCGCACTAGGCGATAGCGCCAAGAATCCTCGGTTCATTGAGACACTGCCGAAGCGGGGATACCAGTTCATTGCGCCCGTCAGAGATGCGTTTACGCCAAAGGAACTCACGGTCGAGCTGCACTCTCGGAAACTGGTTGGCCGGAATACACAATTGGGTGAGCTGCGTAACTGCTTGCTCGCGACGTTAGCGAGTCAACACCAGGTTGTATTCATCACAGGCGAGCCTGGTATCGGGAAGACGTCGCTGGTCGATGAGTTTATGCAGCGGGCTGCAATCGATTTTCCCGCCATTTGCATTGCACGTGGTCAGTGCGTCGAAGGGTTTGGGGGAACAGAAGCTTACTATCCAATTTTGGAAATTCTGAGCCAACTGTGCAGCGCCTCTGGAGGAGACACAGTGGTGCAAACACTGTCCACTCAAGCACCAACTTGGCTGGTTCAGTTTCCTGCTCTCATAAAGAGCGAACAACGCGAGATGCTGCAAAGGGAGATCCTGGGCGCCACACGAGAACGTATGTTGCGCGAAATCTGTGAGGCGCTGGAGACGATCGCTTCTGAAAACCCATTACTGTTGGTGCTCGAAGATATGCACTGGGTGGATCGCTCTACAGTGGATCTCATCTCGGCCGTGGCGCGCCGGCGCGCACCTGGCAAGTTGATGTTGATTGGCACGTATCGCCCGGTGGACGTGACGCTTGCCCAGCATCCATTGAAAGGAGTCAAACAAGACCTGCTCGTGCATCACTTGTGCAGGGAGATCGCTTTGGAACCCCTGAGGGAGACTGAGGTTGCCGAATATCTTGCGATCGAGTCGGCAGGAAAAGCGGCGGCAGAAGGCTTAGCTCGATTGATCTATCGTCATACCGAAGGCAATCCACTGTTCATGGTAGCTGCTTTGGACCACATGCGAGACCGAGGACTGATCGCCATCGAGAATGGAGCCTGGCAAGTCAAAGTGCCACTGGAACAGATCGGTTTGGAGGCGCCGGAGAGTTTGCGGCAAATGATCGAGCTCCAGATTGAGCGCCTGAGCTTCGAAGAGCAGCGCGTCCTTGAAGTCGCGAGCGTCCTCAGGAAATTTCCATTGTCGGTCACGATTGGAGCCGGGGTGGCTAACGTGGAGCCCGATGCCTTTGAGGAAGTGCTCGAGGGGCTCGCGAGGAAGCATCGGATTATCCGGTCAGCCGGCCTTAGTAACCTCCGGAACGGCAGCTCTCCGTCCTACGAGTTTGTGCATGTGCTATACCGCCAGGTGTTGTACAGAAGGATAGGATCCGCACGGAGGAGAAAGCTGCACCAAATCGTGGCCGAATACGGTGAGACGCTGTCTGACTTGCGCGACGCAGATGTCACAACCGAGTTGGCGTATCAGTTCGAGGAAGGCGGCAATTGGCTTCGGGCCATCAAGTACTTTCTGTTGGAAGCAGACACGGCCGGCCGGCGGTTTGAACCGAAGCAAGCTGCAACTATTCTCGAGCATGCCTTGGAGTTGGTGAAACAAATTCCTGAAGCGGAACGCGCCCAGCCCGAAATCGAGGTTCTGCAGAAGCTGGCGACGATCTACTCAATCTCATTTGATCCACGCGCGGTCGAAACCTACGACGCTTTGGCTACACGGGCAGCTCACTACGGTCTGGCCGACGTGGAAGTGCGGGCGCTTCTCGATATGTCGTTACCGTTAGCGAACTTCGGCGCTGCTGATCAGTACATACGAGCAGTGGAGCGCGCGGGCGACGCTCTATCGCAAGTCAGCAAGGGAGATACGCAAAAGTGGACATGGCTACGCGCCCTTTACCTTAACCGCCGCCTGTGCGCGGGTAAATGGGATGCGGGAGAGATGAAGGAGTGTCGGAACCTGGTCGCGAAGCTTCGTGAAACCCGAGATCGCCGGCTCTTGGGGGAGGTGCAGCAAGGGTTCGGCTACACGCTCTTGTTTTCCTCCGAATACCGCGAGGCGAATCGGAGCGCGGAGGAAGGTTTTGCAATTTTGCTAAAGGGCTACGAGGAGAACCCTTACCTGAGTTTTCATTTCCAGGTGAATGAACACCTCGTGACCTCATGTCTTTTGTTTCTCGGGGAGTGGGGCCATGCGCTGCGAAGGATCGAGCAGCGTGTCCGGCTGGTCGAAAAGAATGGCGACTCCCAGACTACAACAATTGCGACTCTGGGGCGATCAAGAGTATATATCCATGCGATGGATTTCGCCGGAGCCCAGCAGATTCTCGAGTCATCGCGTCTCGTCGTCACCCCCGTTCCAACTCTGGATCGTTTTTGGCTGATTTGGGCCGGCGCGGCGGAGGCAGGCCTAGGACACTATGAGCGCGCCCTGGAGTACTTGTTGAAATGCAGGGAGAAAATGGACCAGCATCCGACAATCACCGACTGGTACAACCGCATGCCGTTGCAATGGACCCTGACGGAGGTTTGGCTGTCTAAAGGAGATTTGGAAAAGGCAAGGGTAGAAGCAGAGCAGTTTCTCAGGGTCACGCTGGCCTCTGAGGAACGTACCTTTAGGGCACTGGCTTTTGAAGCGAATGCCCGAATCGCCATCGCGGAGCAGAAATTCGCTCGCGCCCAAGATCTTACAACCAAGGCCTTGGAAGCGATGGACGGTTTCGAAGTTCCACTCGCCCATTGGCGCGTGCACGGTACGGCTGCTGAACTGCACGGACGATTAGGAAATCGAGACTTGGCGGAGCGCCATCGAGAATCCAGCTGCGCCACGATTATGAAGCTGGCAAATTCCCTCCCCGCCGAGGAGCCACTTCGAAATACTTTTCTCTCGGCACCACTGGTTAGCAAAATCCTCGGCGACCGACAAGCCCCATCTTTGCGCGGCAGAGGTGTCGTATGACGGAAGGAACCGCTGTTTCTGGAACAGAAGTTGAATTTGCGGAGATTGTGAGTCGCGGCGGTGAGTGGGCGAGAGGATCAAAGATCGTCGCAGTCTCTTTGCTGGCGTATGTCTTCGGTGCCATAGGAATGTTCTTTGCCTTCGGCGTATTCCTCAAGCCTCTCAGTACCGAATTCCACTGGAGTAGAGGAGCAATTTCTGGTTTCAGATCAATTAGCGGCGTGATGTACGCCGTTGCGTCACCTTTCGTAGGCAGGCTGGCCGACCGATTCGGATTGAAGCGTGTGATATTGACTTGCGCGGCCATTGTCGCAGTGGTCTATGCATCCCAGGGCTTTCTTACCCATCACATATGGCACTATTACACCCTCGCATTCCTTATGTCTCCCGCCGCCGCTGGTACATCGGCGCTCACATTCGGCAAGGTGATTTCGCATTGGTTCGATCGAAGCCGGGGCCTGGCCCTTTCGGTTTTGGCCTGTGGCTCAGGGCTGGGAGGCGTCGTCATACCACCATTTGCGCAGTACCTGATTGCGCATTTTGGGTGGCGTGACGCGTATTTTGTGCTTGGCTTGTCCATGCTAACGGTGGGGACGATTCCAATGGCGCTGATATTGACGGACGCTCCATCGCCGAAAATGAAAAGCAACCAATTCTCAGTTGCGCGGTCCCCTGCCATTGCTCGAGTGCCTAAATCCCATATTCTCAAAAGCTACACATTCGTGATCCTGATGGCTGTCTCCGCAGTCGTCGGAATCAGCTATGTTGGTGTTTTGACGCATCTGATACCGATGTTCACGGATCGAGGCATGAGCCCTGCTTCGGCGGCGCAAATGTTCTCGTTGCTCGGTGTCGCCGCCATCATCGGGCACCTCCTGGTTGGCGTGTGCTTCGATCGCTTTGCTGCTGCAAGAGTTGCGGCGGTAATGCTCGCACTCTCGGGTGTGGGCGTCGCTGCGATAGGAGTGGCGCAATCGAGGATCGCACTTGGCCTCGCTACGGTGCTGCTGGGAGCGGCTCTCGGGGCCGACACCGACCTCTTGCCGTATCTGGTCGGTCGGTATTTTGGTCTCGCATCATACGGAGAATTTCTCGGATATTTGTTTGCGGCCGGTACGCTTGGTGCCGCTGCGGGGCCCTTTCTCATGGGGCGGGTGTTTGACGTCTATCATTCCTATGTTGTGATGACAAACATAATAGGCGCAGTGGCGATAGTGGCCGCTTTGTTCGTATTCCTGCTACCGAAGCCAACCACGACCGATTTGACCTAATCGTGTAGTGTCTCGGCGGTCAAGGCGAAATGCGTACCCACGGTACACGCGGGTTGGGGCCTGTACGAACAGGGTCCGCTTTTCTCAGAACGACGCCCTCAAGGAGAATTGGATCTCGCGGGGAGTGTTAGCCTGGTCAGTAATTATCCCGAACAATGCCCCTCCAAACGCAGTGTTGGGAGGCCCGAACTGGACTCGATTGAAAAGGTTGAAGAATTCTGCCCGGAAATCGAGGCTGCTCCGTTCGGTTAAGTGAGTAATTTTCCCCACTGAGAAATCCCAACTGTTGATGCCTTGTGCGCGCAGTGTCGAATCGACGCGCGACTCACTCCCTAGGCTGAACGGGTCCGGCGTCGCAAAACATGCGGCATTCACTACAGGAATTCCGGCGATCACGTCATGGACGATCGAGCCGCCAATCGACTTGTTACAGCCTGGAACTACATTTGGACGAATTGTCCCTGCACCAAAGAGTGTTGCTATGTAATTGAACCCCGAACTCGTAATTCCCAGCGGAAACCCGCTCGCAAATGTAGTAATCCCACTGACGGTCCATCCCGATACCAAGTCGTCCGCAGCGCCCGCATTAGCCAGGAAACGTTTGCCGCGCCCAAACGGCAATTCGAGGATGTAGCTCAATACAAGCCGGTGCGGAACATCAAAACTCGCAAGCGACCGTTCCGCTCTCAAGTTCGTATAGTCCTGAATCGCACCCGAACCCGTTGAGTTCAGCTCAAGAAAGTTAGCGGCTCCCTCAGAATTGGAGATCAATTTCGCCCAAGTATAGTTCGCCAGGATAGCGCCTCCGTAGGAGAAACGCTTCTCGATCGTGGCTTGCAAGGAGTTGTAATACGTGTCGCCGGCGAAATCAGAATTCGCGTCGACATTCTGGTATGAAGGATAAGGACGAAGTGTCTGGCCGTAGAGTTGGCCACTCGCCGTTGGTTGCAGGAGAGCAGACCCCAACGAATAGTACTTCGGCGAGAGCTGATTCAGATCCGCTCCAACATCGCCAATCTCAAGAGCGGGAACCCCGAGCGGGATGTGCTCTCCACGCGATCCAACGTAACCGATCCTAAACAATGCGCCATCTCCGAATGCTTGTTGGAGGTCGAGATTCCATTGCTGCATATATGGGAAAGACTGAGTGGGGATTCTGCTCTGGATGCTCTGGCCGATGAACGTGCTCAGTGCACTTTCATTCCGGCCGATCGGTTGAAGTACTGGCGACCCCAATAGAGGATTGCTCAACGTGCCCCCGAAAGGAACGTCGGTTTCCGCGGAATTGATTGGGGAGTACGAAGGTCCAGCGACCCCGACTCCTTGCGGCAAGAAATTGATCCCATACCCTGCCCGAACGACCGTTTGTACTCCGAACTGGTAGGCCAGTCCAAGGCGTGGAGCAAACAGCTGATAGTGAGACTCGAGATCATGCCGGCTCGGATATTGCGCACTGCGAACCAGAACAAGCGGACTCTGCAGTTGCGGCAGCAGCGCTGTGTTTCGATCGTCGGCTTCGGTGTACGAGCCAGGAATATCCCACCGCACTCCCAGATTCATGGTCAACTTGCGCGAGAACTGGACGGTGTCATTCGCGAAGTAGCCTCGGTACCACTGATACGCGTGGCTATTCACCGCAGTCTGGAAACCAGACGAGCCGGGCACCGGGGTAACGTCGCCGAGGACGAAATCAGCAATGGGGTTGCCGGTAAAGATGCCTGCAAACACAAACAACCCGGAGGCTGAGACTGTGAGCGCCCTCCGGAAGTCATACCGACGAAGGTCAGCACCAACTTTCAGAGTCTGCCGGCCGACGATTCTTGTCAGCGATGCAGAGATGGCGTAGTTGTTCGCAGCATCATTGGTCGTAACATCCATGCCCGAATAGGGGTATGTAATGGTGCCGATGACAATTGGGTCCGGAAACTGCTTATGCGTCAGGCTGCCAGAAATGCCCGCCCAGACGGGACCAAACTGTGACAGATCGACATTGTTGTTCGGGGGTGTAATGGGAGTCCTCGCGCGCAAATAGGAAACCCGAAAATCGCCAACGATGGTAGATCCGAAGGTATAAACGTCTCCAATGACAACTTGCTCATCTCTGACCAAACTGCTGACTAGGCTTGTTGGTCCTCCTCCGGTTGTGCCGAACAGGTACTGAGTCGGATGAGTGTTTATGTCCCAGTAGCTGAACCGGCCAAAAATGCGCTGTTTCTCGCTCACTATGTGATCGATTCGCGCGTTGTACTGGTCCGTGTCCGCTCCAGCGGCAGCATTTACGCTGTAGTTCACCGCTCCACCTGCCAGGCTCGCGTTGGGAACGGGCCAATAATGAAGAATATTTGCCATTGTGTTGGCTGCTGGATCAATCCGGTCCAGGCAAATCACGTTCAGCACGCCGTTACAAACGAACTGCTGGCCTGTTTGAGGGTCGTCGATCGCAGGATCTGCACGGAAGTCTCCGTTTAACTCGGCGGGCGTCGGTGTTCTGCCTTCGAAAGGAATTCCATTTCGCCGGGTAAACCTCTCGTAACTAAAAAAGAAAAACGTGCGTTTCTTTATGATCGGTCCCCCGATCGTGACGCCGAACTGGTTCTGGACCAGCTGTGACCGCGGAACGCCGCTCTCATTGTTGAAGAAGCCATTGGCGTCTAAGACCGTATTACGAAGATATTCATATGCCGATCCATGGAACGCGTTTGATCCCGACCTCGATGTAAACGAAACCACGCCGGCTGAGAAACCACCGAATTCAGGACTGGGGACACTCGTCACAACCCGGAACTCCTGGACCGTGTCCTGCGTCGGTACTAGGACAGTGTCATTGCTGAAAACTTGGTTCAAAGACGATCCATCGAAATAGAACGCGCTTTGACCAGCCAGTCCGCCCCCAATCTGATAGTTTCCAAACCCTGCAACATTCGTAAGGTCTCCGGATTTGGTGTAGTTTCCAGCGGGGCTTCCTTGCGTGCCACCCTGTGGGATCACCCCAGGCACGAGTGCGACTAGGTTTATGACATTCCGGCCATTCAGCGGCGTGTCCTGTACCTGTTGCCCTTCAATTACCTGACCGACCGACGCCGACTGTGTCTCTAACAATGGGGTCTGCTCTTGGACAGAGACGGTTTCGTGCAGATCTCCCAGTGCGAGTGACGCATCGAGGGATACGATTGTGTCGACCCTGACATCAACGGGTTCTTGCGTGAAGCGCTTGAAGCCCGCACTCTCAATCTCCACCCGATAGGGCCCGGGTTGGAGATTCACGAATCGATAGCTACCCGTGTGGTCTGTCGTTCCTGCTCGCTTCTCCGTGGTCGCCAGGCTGACTACTGTGACGGTCGCCCCGCGGACAACGGCCCCGGTGTGGTCAGATACGCGACCGGCTAGGGAGCCATAGAAAGCCTGGGCCGAGGCCGGGGACCAAGCAAATCCAGTGAGAACTAACGCCAGCGCAATCTGTATCTTGGCAGTCACGTGGTGATTCCGCAGCGGCGGATTCTGAATGACGCTGGGTCCTTGCTGATTAGAACCACCGTTTTGTTTGTGACGAAACATGAGCCCGGACAACTCTTGGGGCAAGGGTACACGAATGGCATGGTTATGACCGTCATGTTTTGATGGAGAAACGGTAAGCCCGAACTTGGGGCCCTAAAGAGGGTGCCGGAGGCGGACGCTACAACCGTCCCGAAAGCTTCCGCATTCTGCTGTTTCACGCTCATCATCCACAACACCAGCGCGGATATCTCGGCAACAATGAAGGTCTCCTCACCATTCCGCTCGGACATCGTTAACGAGTATTCTTGGCGGTACACAGCAAGACGAACACTAGTGGCAGGTAAACAATCGACGCCAGGAGCAGGCGGCGGGCGTCTGAATTCGATTTTCTAAAAGCCAATTGTGCGCCGAAGTACAGAAAAATAGAACCGAGCAGGAAGGCGCCAACTTGGTAGGCTCGACCGGCGTGGCCTAGTAGTACTGGTGTCAAAAGCACAGGAATTAAGACAACGAGCGGCAGTAGGGTCAGACAGATGACGAAACTACCTCGCGATTCCCCTCTCGGAAGAACGAGGTAGCCAGCCCGGGCGTAGTCCTCACGATACATCCATGCGATCGCCATGAAGTGTGGGAACTGCCATAGGAAAAGAAGCGCGCAGAGTGTCCATGCCGCGACGCTCAGCCTGCCCGATGCTGCTGCCCAGCCGATCAGCGGCGGCATCGCGCCGGGAAGGGCCCCGACTAGAATACAAAGCGACGTTTTTCGCTTAAACGGAGTGTAGAGAAACAGGTAAGAGAGTAGCGTGATAACTGCGAGCAGACTCGCAAGCAGATTGACGGCCATCGCAAGATAAATGCCGCCAACCCCTGAGAGAGCCACCCCGAACCCAAGAACCGTGGAGGGCTTCAGTCTGCCCGCTGCGAGAGGTCGCCGAGCCGTCCGTCGCATTTGGGCATCGAAACGTCGCTCGATGTATTGATTCAGCGTACTGGTCCCGCTGGCAACCAGAAGCGTACCAAACAACGTGTGAATCAACAGCCAGAATGGAAAACCTTGCGGGTGAGTTGGACAACCCAAGTAGAAGCCGGTGAGAGTTGCGAGCGCGATCAGGAAATTAACCTCTGGCTTCGTAAGCGTCCAATAATCGACCATTACTGCGTGCATGCAACCTGCAAATGCTGGCTGTGCGTCCGCCGCCGCTACGGATGAAACGTCAATAAGTCGGATGGATTCGCTCGCCACGTCTAGATCACCTCTAACTCGGTATCATTCAGTGGCCGTGCCGCGATGCTGTGCCACGCCGGCTCCACTGTTGTGTTCGAGCATTTATTTGGTGGCGAGAGTATTTCCATTGTGATGACAACTACCGGAATCAGGTATGCAAATGTTGTCCAAACCCACATCAGGGCTCCTGCATATTCCTGGTCTTGGAGAGGAGACCGGCCAACGAATTGAGGTGTAGACAGGTATGTGGAGTAAACAACACGGTTACAAAACACCAGAAATGCAGAAAGAATGTCACAAGGCAGCGTGGCGAAAAAGAGGTATAAAGCCATCGACCACCGAGGCGCCCTCAACACACTCGAAGAGGTCTGCAGCACGGGCCACCAGAACAAGAGACCAGCTACAAGAAAACATCCGTCCTCGACGCGATGCACCCAGTGCGACCGAATGGCCAGCTGAAACGCTGGGGGAAGATGCCATCCGATCACCGCAGCGGTGCCTGCCAACCAGTACAGCACAGGATGTTTAAGACGTTGTCCCAGCCATCGCACCGCCTGCTTGCCGAAGAGCAGTTCGACCTGAATGAATCGTCGCGGGAGCCCGTACAGCAATGGCAACACCGGTGTCCCAGCTAAGACTAGAGGAGCGGCAACCGTCATCAACAGAAGGTGCTTCGCCATATGGATCGTGAGAGATTGATGATCAAGCGCGGCGAGGGGAGATGCGACGCAGATCCACAATGAAAAGAGTCCACTGATAAACGTGGCAAGCCGCCAAGCAGGAATCAAGTTGGGGAACGAATTTCGAACGCGAAGCCAACCGCATACGTAGACCAATGCCGTGACGAATAGGACCAATGTAGTGGCGAGCGGGAGCGGCCTCGCCTGCACGTGCGCATGGACCTCCGACATGGGCAGGCCTAGTGACGTGGTGAGACCTCGCTTGCGCCGAGCGCCACCGCTTGAGAGGCATTGCGCGCCGGTGGTTGACCAGCGGGGCGCAACGTTGTGAGGAACGCCACCAGCGCAGTTGTCTCCGCCGGACTGAGATTTTTCCCGTAGGCTGGCATATTGCCCCCACCCTGGATCACCTGCCGGATAAATTGATCTTCTGTAAGGCGCAGAGCAACAGTGTCCAACGCCGGCCCGCGCTGACCTCCTTTGTCATCCAACGAATGACAGTTGTGACACTGCTTTACCTGAAAAACGAGCGCACCACGACGCTCCAATGCGGTCCGACCTCGCAGGTATTCTGAGGGAATCGGCTGACTGCTCCAGGCATCCATCACCGGACTCCAAGGTGTGTGCTCAGCTAGATGTGTCAGCGTGCCGAGCGCAACCGCGACTAATAGAATCGTCAAAACGGCAATTGGTCTGCGCTTCCAGCTCTTCTCGCCTTCTCCCGCTACTAACGGTAGAGCCAGTAGGACAATCATTCCAATTGCGGGACCAATCAGCAGAATAGGTGTCTCGGCTGAAGGGGGCAGGAAGGAAAGGAGTGCATACAGCCACAGGAAAAAGAAGTCGGGACGTGGCGCGGTTTGAATGATCGTCGGGTCCGGTTGGCCTCCCGGACCGAACGGCCCAAAACAGACCGCGCAAACAGCGATCGAAAGAAGAACGAAACCGGAGAACAGGATATCTTTCCACACCGCGTTCGGCACGAACGGCACACCCTGCCTGTGAGTCAGTTCGTGATACTCCTGCAGGTAAGTGGAGCGGCGGACGATGCGTCCCGGCATGGGCCATTCGTTGATTCCCAGTTTCAGCACCATGAGCAGGTGCACGCCGACAAAAGCGATGAGCAGTCCTGGAACGACAAAAACATGCAGCGCGAAGAATCGTGAAAGCGTCGCCCCGGCAATGATTGGCCCGCCGAGCATCAGGTTCACAGCCCACGGGCCGATCACCGGAACGCGGCTGGCGATCGATGCTCCGATACCCAAGCCCCAGTAGGCATCCTGGTCGAATCGCAGTACTTGGCCGGTAAAAGCCATGCCAAGGGTCACGAGTAGCAGCAGGATGCCAACGATCCAGGTCAGCTCTCTTGGGAACTTGTAGGCTCCAAATAGGAAGACCTGCACCATGTGGATCAGAACAATCGCAACCATGAAATTCGAGCCCCACCCATGCAATGCTCGTATGAACCAGCCCAAAGTGACGCCATGATTGAGGGTTTGGAGGCTGCTCCACGCCTCTCCGGCAGAAGGAACGTAGATCAACGCAAGCAGTATGCCGGTGACGACCTGTAGCATGAAACATGTGAGTGCGGCGCTGCCGAAAACATAGAACCAGCTTGCGGTCTCACGTGGAACCGGATGCTCGGCTGTCTCGCGAATTGGAGCGCCAAGCTGCAGCCGCAGGTCAAACCAGTCGACCAGTTTCTGGATCAGGCGCATGTTGTTCCTCCGCGCTTCAGGTTCGCCGCACGTCCAGGCGTCGGCATCTCGCCGGCCTTGATGAGAAGTTTCCCGCCTTCGATCTTGTAGTGGTACTGGAATAATCCGCGCTCCGGAGGCCCGGAGGCCCGGAATCCATTTTGGTAGTAAGCCCCGCCGTGGCAGGGGCACATGAATAGGCTGGACTGGGGGAACCAGCGGACGGGACATCCCAAGTGTGCACAGTTGATGGCAAAGACCTGGAAAGTCTGATCATCGACATTTCGGACCCAGCACGCGATGTCGGCAGTTTCACCATCCCAGGCATTGACCACGGGATTCTTGTATGTGGCGAGGCGCGTCTGGCCAGCAGGAAACTGTTCTAGCGCGCCGAGCGAAAGCCATGACTCGTATCCAACTTTCTCCTCACGAATCACCGGCGACATGAGGTAGCGCACGATCGGCACGGCCAAAAAAGTGCCGACGATGCCGTTAAGGAGCAAGCCGAGTTTTACCAGCATCGCGCGTCTGGACAGTCCGTTTTCTGCGCTCATCGAGATCCTCCGTTCGCTTGGTTCGTCGAAGGTGGGTATGGCTGGCCTGGGAACTTCGGCCGTTGGCTGGAGAGCCAAGCTACGACGTCAGTAATTTCCTGGTCGGACATGGGACGGCCCTCGGCATCACCGCGCCAGTCCGGCGAACCCAACTCGGGCCGGCCTGCAATCAGGATGGTTCGAAGTTGTTGATCACTCACCAGAGCCAGATAGGAGCCGTCTATGATCGAACTGGCCTTGCTCGCTCCGCGACCGTCCAACCCATGGCAGGTGGAGCAGTACGTGTGATAGGCATCGGAACCAT
>Ga0209330_1000148_pt1 | contig 34809 bp, 41 predicted proteins | sample JacPinW_OM2H0_O3_FD_187969 | JGI IMG/M metagenome (GOLD analysis project Ga0209330, IMG submission 187969) | Forest soil microbial communities from Algoma, Ontario, Canada - Jack Pine, Ontario site 1_JW_OM2H0_O3 (SPAdes) (version 2) | ecosystem: Environmental > Terrestrial > Soil > Boreal... | reverse complement strand
TACCCAGACGACACGCTTTGGCGGAGCCGCGCGGACGGCACCGACCGCCTCCAACTCACCTACCCGCCGGTCGCCGCAGGGCTACCCCGATGGTCCCCCGACAGCACCCAGATCGCCTATCTGGATGTTCGGCCCGGCCAGCCCTGGAAGATTTTTGTAATTCCCTCGGCGGGCGGAACCCCGCACGAGGTTCTCTCGGAAACGAGAGACCAGAGTGATCCCATTTGGTCTCGAGACGGCAAGAAACTGATTGTCGGACAAGACCCTTCCGGCGGCCCGACCGTAATCCGCAGCGTTGACCTCACCACCCGCGAGGTCTCTGCCATCCCTGGGTCGGAGGGCCTGTTCAGCCCACGTTGGTCGCCCGATGGCCGCTACCTGGCGGCGATGAACGCACAGTCCACAAAACTTCTACGCTATGACTTCAAGACCCAGAATTGGTCCGACTGGACCAACGAACTGATCGGTTTCCCCAACTGGTCACACGACGGAACTTATCTGTATTACGACAGCCCTTTCACCGACCATCCTACTTTTCGGCGGATCAAGGTCGGGCAAACTCACTCCGAACTCCTGCTCGATCTGAAGGGATTGCTCCGGTACTCGAGTGCTCCAGCCTTTGGCTGGAGCGGCATTTCCCCTGATGGCTCCCCACTGATGTCCCGCGATCTTAGCACCGACGAAATCTACGCTCTGGATCTCGAACTTCCGTAGCGATCTAATCTTCCACCGCTTGCGCCGTCATGTCGGAAGGCTCGCCGCCAGCAACGGCTTGAGACACGATCAACCGTCGCGCTTCCACGCGAATTTTCGGAAGTTGCAATCCGAACCACGCCGCGCCCGCCACTGACGCCATGCCGCCGACCGCCACAGTGACTTGAGCACCCAGCCGGTCAGCCAGTGCTCCGCCCAACAGGGCTCCAATAGGAGCCATGCCCATGAACATCATGGAATAGACGGCCATCACCCGTCCCCGCAGAGCGTCTGGCACCATCACCTGAATCAACGTGTTGGAGCAAGCCATCTGCAGCATCATGCAATATCCCACGGGCAACAGCAAAATTACAGAAATCCAAAAGCTGTGCGAAAGTGAAAAGATAAGCAGACTCGCTCCAAATCCCGCGCAGCACAGCGCGACCCACCGTCCGAGGCCTTTCACGCCTTCGCGGAAGGCGAGAGTAAGGGCGCCAAACAGAGCGCCAACTCCGGTGGCACCCATGAGGATACCCAGTCCTCGAGCGCCGCCATGCAAAATCTTGTCGGCGAAAATCGGCATCAAGACTACGTAAGGCATTCCCACCAGACTCACGAGCCCTAACAGCATAAGAAGCGCCCGGATGGGCGCAGTACGGTTGACGAAACGAAATCCCTCCATCATGTGTTCAAACGGCGATGCCATCGAGGCACGTGCCGGGTTTTGCACCCTCATCATCAGCAAACCAATAATCACGGCGATATAGCTCACCGCGTTGGCGAAGAAGCACCAGCCTTCGCCGATCTTCGCGACCAGAATCCCGGCGATTGCAGGACCGATCACGCGCGCTCCGTTAAACATGGAAGAGTTCAGAGCGATGGCGTTCATCAAGTCTTCCTTGCCCACCATATCCACCAGAAAGGACTGCCGGCCGGGAATGTCGAACGCGTTCACCACGCCCAACAAACTCGCCAGCACGAACACGTGCCAGACTTGAATTTTCCCAGACAGGGTCAGGACCGCAAGCACGAAAGCCAGCAGCAGCGCTGCCACTTGCGTTCCGATCACGATGTGCCGCCGGTTGTAGCGATCGGCTGTGATCCCGCCCAGCGGGGCGAACAAAAATACCGGAATCTGGCTGGCGAATCCCACGGAGCCCAACAGCAGCGCTGAACCAGTCAGCCGGTAGACCAGCCAGGACTGAGCAACGCTCTGCATCCAGGTGCCGATGAGGGAGATTAATTGGCCGCTGAAAAACAGCTGGAAGTTGCGATGGCGCAAGGCACGACCTGCAACCTGCCACCGCGACGGTTGTGTGGAGGATGCGCTTCCTCCGTTCCCCGCCGGGTCCACCTCGATTGGGGTTCTTGACTCAGGCACTCTGGCTTCTTTGGATGATGGTAACCGCCCTTTAGATCACTATAAATGAATGGTGTTTCGATGAAGGGCTCGGCCCGTTGTTTAGAAGGAGTGGCGCAGCCCCGGCGAGTTCCATGCACCGAATTTTTGGCACCGAATTTTTGGCTTTCCAGACCGCTCAGACTGCGCTACAGTGGCTGTTGCTCTCTCTCCGGCGATTCCCTAAGGAAGGGATACGACGATGACTATTCCCTTGGTTGGCGTTGAACGTCGCGTCGGACAACGCTTCGCATTTAACCTTCCCGTGTCGCTGCGTGATGTCTCAAGCGCTTCCGAGGGTGTCGGATTCACTCAAGACCTCAGTTCCCGCGGAGCCTTTTTATTTACCGACATGGGAGTGACCCAAGGTGCGGAGATCGAACTCACCTTGAACATGCCTTCCGAAATCACTCTCGGCGAGAATATGCGCGTTCGGTGCCGAGGCCGGGTTCTGCGTGTCCTGAAGGCGGCGGATACGAGCTGGAAATTATCTACTGGGGAAACCAAGTCGGCGAAGACTACGATCGGCGTGGCCGTCTGCCTGAACGGGTACGAATATCTGCCTGAGGTAGAGAATAGTACCGCGGACTTCCGCAGGATTTCGGCCTTGCACAACCTGAACGAAACGGAACGGACGGTTGCGCGTCCGACTCCGCGGGTTTCAGCCCACTGATTGACCTCCCTGTTTAACCCAAAGTTTCGGCAAACCAAGTGAAATCCCGCTTTGGGGTGGGTCGCCGACTACGCCATTTGGGACCTTTCCAATCTCACCGACTTGGCTTAGAATGCCTATCAATAGTACGGATTGGGGTCGGGGAGTAAGCTAGCAGTGCGCCAATCTTTGTGTTCCTCTGCGTTGCGGATCGCTATTTTTCCGTCTCCTCGACAGATATTTCGAAGGATTCTCCCAGCCGGTTACTTAGGTCACTTGGCGAAGAGTACTCTCTGTTTCTAACATGCAAACACCAAGAGAAATCAGCGAGAACCGCACCATGCATGGCATCGCAGTAGCCCTCCTGACTGAAGACCGCGAACATTTATTGGAGCTGCAGCGCCGTGTAGAGGCTACGCATTTGGGCCGGGCGGTATTCAGCAATGTTGGATTTCCCTCCGGATCTACGGATTCCATCCTGCGGCAAATTCAGGATTTGCGGGCAGAGGTGGTCATCGTCGACATTTCTGCCGAGAATCCTCAACCAGCGATCCGGGCCATAGAACTCATCCAGGCGAATACCCTGCAACTTGCAATTTTTGCTAACGGATCGATGCTGCAACCCACCACGATCGTGGCGAGCATGCGCGCCGGAGCTGGAGAGTATCTGGATGACAGTACCGGCACCGAAGCCCTTCTCGAAGCTTTAACGCGCTTCAGTTCGAACCGCACGCGGACTCGCGGCGGCGCAGGCAAAGCACGCATCTTTACTTTCCTCAGTGCCAAGGGCGGCGCCGGGGCTACTACCGCCGCTGTCAACACCGCGGTTGCGTTGCAGGAAACTTACGGCAGCGTGGTGCTGGTGGATTTTGCGCCCATCGGTCACGCCCAACTTCATCTCAATCTTCGCCCCAACTTCGGAGTGCCCGACGCGCTGGAGAATCTGCACCGGCTCGATGCCTCTTTACTTGAGGGCCTGATGACGATTTCCAAAGGCGGCTTGCACCTTCTGGCCGGACCACAGCAGCCTTATCCGTCGCTTCCTGCTCCCGCCGAATTGGCCCGGCTGTTCGACCTGCTCGCCAATCACTATCGCTATGTCGTGGTCGACGCCTCCAGCCGGCTCGATTCCACGACGCGCCTGCTCTCCGATCTATCGAACGCGGTACTGATGGTGGCGCAAACTGATGTGGTATCCCTGTGGAGCGCGAATCGGATCCATGCTTTCCTCGAGGAAGGCACTGGGCGTAATCGTTTGCGCATGGTTTTAAATCGCTACAAAAAGATTCCGGGCTTTACCGACGAAGACGTCGAACATTCCACTTGCTGCAAGGTGCTGTGGAAAATTCCCAACGCGTTTCACACAATCTCCCCCGCCATCGATCACGGCACGCCCGTGGTGCTGCAGGAGGGCCTGGACGTTAGCCGCTCCTTCCGCGCCTTTGCCACCGCTTTGGCTGAAGCATCATCCACAGCTGAAGGCGGACTGGATCTCGTTTATGCGCAAGAAAAGTCCGACAGCAAGAAAAAATCTCCGGGCCGCTTCTTAATCACCCCCGCCCGCGCTGGCCAATAGCGCAGAGCCAATAAACCCAAGCCATTTCATTCCTTGCTTTTTCTGCACTAGAAACTCAATCCAGCGAACGGGTTGCATCTAAAATAGGAAGATGCGCGACGTGCCGACTCCGCTGTTAGAAAAGATCGAACCAGCACTTCCGGAACCACGTTTGCTGGTTGTGCCCGAAGCCTGGTCTCGCATCTTTCTACAGAATCTTTGGGGACTGTTTCATTCCCGCGGCGCTCCGTTGCATCTTGAGTCCGCTCCCGGTGCCTTCTGGTCGGATGTATTCGTCGAGCGCAAACTTCCCTGGCGCCGATTCCTCGAATCCGGCGGCTATCATATTCTCGCGCTAATCGTGGTCTGGGCGGGACCGCGCTTCCTGGCCTTGCGACCTAACGTCACGGCTCAACCCACATTCAGTCATGCGGACGTTGTCTACTACACGCCATCAGAATATTTGCCGCCACTCGATACGCTCCGGTCGACCTCGGCGCAGGCGGAGAAAGCTGATCCCGAGTTCTCCGCTCAGCCGATTATTTCCGTGCCCCCTGCAGCCGACAACCATTCGCAGACCATTGTTACTGCGCCCAAGATTCAGTTGCCACGTGAGCTTCCGTTGCCGAACACCGTCGCCTGGTCGGATAAACCGCTGATGCCAATTGCGCCCGCCCCGCTGGTGCCCGCGTCGGAGATCTCGCGCCTTGCGCCACAGATGGATCGTTCGGTGATAGCGCCTCCGCCTGACGTGGACTCTGCATCCCAGAAAACGATGCAGCTTCCGCAAGGGGCGGTGATTGCACCACCGCCCGCGCTGGAAGCCAGTTCCGACCGGCGCCTTGGAGAACTCAACATAGGACACAGCACGGTGATTGGGCCCGCTCCACAACTTTATCTGGACGAACAACGTACGGTAGCGCAAGGACGTTCCGCCGCGCTGCGCGGACACGCTCCGCAAGTGATCGCACCGCCACCTTCGGTCAACGCACCCGGAGGTTCCCGCAACGGCGGAGGCATGATCGCGCTCAGCCTGCATCCAGCAGTAGGCGCGCCGCCCGCGCCAGTGGCCGGTAATCGCCGGGGTAACTTCGCCGCCACGCCTGAAGGACATCGCGGTGCATCCGGCGCACCGGGCGGCTCAACTGCCTCGTCTGCCATAGATGGAAGTGCGTCAGGCAAAAACAGCACTGGGAAATTGCCCTCGGGACTGTACGTTGGCAAGACCGCGAATCCCACTTCGGCCATCGCTGGCGATCCCACGCCAACGAAATCCAGCACCAGTTCCGTCAATCCGAAGCTGCTGGCGGACGCTCGCCCACCACGTGTATCACGCACGACGCAGCCGGAGAGTGACAGCAGGATCTCTGAAGCGGAGCGCGCCGTATTCGGCAACCGCAAAATCTACTCCCTCAGCCTCAATATGCCGAACCTGAATTCCGCCGGAGGCAGTTGGGTCATCCGCTTCGCCGCGCTGAAACAGGATTCAAGCCCGGGTAACTCTTCTGCGAATTTGGCATCCTCGGAACTTTCATCTCCGGTGGCCAAGCGCAAGGTTGATCCGGCCTATCCGCTAGAACTCATGCGCCAGAACGTGGCCGGAACCGTCATCCTCTACGGCGTCATCCACTCGGATGGAACGGTTGGAAACGTGCGTGTCCTGCGCAGCGTGGACGACCGCCTAGACCAGTTCGCCAGCGAAGCCATCGCTAAATGTCAGTTTGAACCGGCCATGAAAAATGGATCTCCCGTTGACGTGGAAGCGACGTTCTGGATTCCCTTCCGGCCTTCAAGAGCGAAATCCAATTTTTGAATCCGGTTCGGGTCTCGAGCTCATGCTCGGTAATGCGGCTACCTTGCTGCGGCTTTTTTCTTTTCGAGGGCGGCGTAGATTGCGGGATCGGTGCAGACTTCGTAGTAAGTGCGGTCGCTCCAGCTCTGGACGGAAAAGTCTTCTGCATTGACGCGCGGCACGCGGCTTTCGCGCACCACGATTTTGCGGAAGATGTCCCGGTCGACTGGAACGGTGCCGCTCGACAAGCGGTATTCTCCTTTATTCGATACAGTCGAAGGCGGCAACTTCACCGTAAGGGGTACCAGCGAAATCTCCTGCTCCAACTTGCGAAATGCAGCCAGATTCATGCGAATTCCGCCGAGGTTGTAGCTTAAGACTGAGTCTTCCGGATTCGCCTCAGCAGAAGACGAGCCAGCGTCCCCGATTTGGAACACGTACACATGGAATGGTCCCGCTTGCGATTCCATTACCTTGCGAACACGCTTGTTGCAGGAAGACAGACGGTCGCTCTCGTTGAGAGCTTCCGAGATCATGATCTGGCGTTCGCCATCCATCAGATAGAGCGGGGCGGATTCCTGCAGAGTGATGCCTACGCCCAGTTCGAGTTCCGGCATGCCGGAGCGCTGCATCAATTGGTTATAGCCACGCACGATCTCAATGATCTCGCGAGCCAGCACGCAAGCGCGACTGACGGCGAGCCCGGGCTCGCCTTCGCGTTCGAGGATGGCGAGTATAATGGCATCGCCTTCCAGAAAAACTTTCTGCGCCCCATACTTGCCGAGCAACTTGTTCACCGGATCGTAAAAATTCAGGCTGAAGTAGGAGGCTGGGTTTAGTCCCTTGTCCATCAGGGTGCGGGTGAGCCGGGTTGAGTCGCGAACGTCCGCCTTGAGCACCACGTGGCGCAGGACGCGGTCTTGCTCGGGCTGCTGCGGTTGCTCATCGGGCAATAGAAATTCGTAGAGAGTACCGTTCATGCGCGAAAGTTCGCGCAGCTTGTCGGTGGCGACCAGGTTCACCGAATCCATCGCCGCATTAAGCGTTTCGAGCCGGCGGAGATCGCGGTGGTAATGAGAGAAATCTCGCAGGAATCGTGCGGCGACTTTGGCGCGCTCCGCTCCACGGCAGCCGGCGACCTTGCCCACCGCTGCATACAGGCTGGTGGGCGAGAGCTTGCCATGCTCCTGAATCATGCGCTCCACGCGGTCGCATTCGGGGCGCGAGATGAGGGCGTTCTTCAATTGCTGCGGATTGATGCGGGGAGCGTACTCGCCGAGCAGAGGTACGGTGTGATAGGAAGCAATCACGCATTCCATTACCTGCTCATCTTCGAGCAGACGCACCCACTTCGCGAGCCGTTCCTGCTGCGCCATGCCTTCCGCAGTGGATTCGTCGGGAGTGCCCGTGCCCACCAGCGCGCGCGCGTTTTCCGGGGCGCAGAGCCAGGAATCGATGGTCTCGCTGGCCGTCTGCTCGCCATAGAGCGAGCGCATGAAGCCCCACACCAGATCCTGCAGGCGGGGGTAGCGGTCGGGATCGCGATCCCAGTTGCCCAGCATCACATAGTGCTCGGCGCAAAGATAGTCATCGCGGCCATCCTCGGAAAAAGTGAGGCGGTTTATGAACAGGCCGTAACTAGCCAGGGTGGCGCTGCCGGGTTCCGCGGCTTGCGGTTCTCCAAAAAACGAGCGCCGGGTGCGAGCCAGCGTTTCTTTTTCGATCGCGCGCAGGGTCTCGAACATTTCCTGCCCGGTTTTGCGCAGAATGATTTTCTTACGCACCTGGAAAGCGGCCACACGTTCGCGATACTCCACCGCTTTTCCCTGCCGAATGCCATCATAACTTTTGAGCAGAACGCGGCAACGCTCCAGCAGTTGGGCGAATTGCTGGGCCATTTCAGTGCGCAGAAACTTGATCAAGGCCAGGCGTGCGAGCAGATCAAGGGAAAGCTTTTCTTCTTTCTTCGCGCGATTCAAGGCCGCGAGATGAAGTTCGGCCAGCAGCGGCTTCCAGTCGGATGGGTCGGCGGCGCCACCGCCCGCTCCCCGCCTTGCCTCGGCAGCGCCGGTCCGCATCCACGAGGGCCCCTGGGCTTTCTGCGGTGCCTCAGCCGCCAGCAGACCTTCCAACTCGCCGTGACGCACAATCAATCGCATAATCTGCGCCCGCCCCGCGTCCACGAAGCGAGGGCTCAGCACGACATCGTGTCGAAGGTTGTCAACGCCGACGGCTACTCCCTCGAGCGCGATTGCCGGCCGGGCGGTAAGCAACTCCGGCAACGCCGGTTTTTCAGGCTCCTTGCCGAGGCGGAAGATGGGAAATCGAGGCATTAGGATTGGCGTGGGATTCGGGAACTTATTGATTACACAAGTACATATCGAGGCTAGCACGAGGGTTGAGGGGAGCTAAAGTTACCTAGGTTACGCGCTTGCTTTTCATGACTGATGTGCCTGAACTTGCCCTTGAATAAATCGGGAGCGGACTCAGAAATCGAAATCAGCGCCGCGGGAAAAATCCGCACCGGTCTCGGGTTTGGGTCCATTTAATAATGTAAAATTTGGCGGTCGAACCATTTAGTCCTACGGCCTGAAGCAGAAACAAAATGGGAGAATTTGCAATGATCGGCTTTTCAGTGAACGGCAAACGCGTCAATCTCGACGTTGATCCTTCCACTCCGCTGCTGTGGGTCATCCGCGAACAACTCGGGCTTACGGGAACAAAATATGGGTGCGGCATGGCACAGTGTGGTGCGTGCACGGTGCACATCAACGGAGAAGCGGTGCGCTCGTGCGTGGCGCCAGTGTCGCGGGCAGGCGGAAAATCGGTGACGACCATCGAAGGACTATCGCCGGATCTCAGTCATCCCCTGCAGCGCGCGTGGCTGGAAGAAGACGTCCCCCAATGCGGCTACTGCCAATCGGGACAGCTGATGAGTGCGGCGGTTCTACTGCTCGAGAAACCGAGACCGACCGATGAAGATATTGACGAAGCGATGACCGGCAACATTTGTCGTTGCGGAACTTATCCGAGGATTCGGAAAGCGATTCACCGGGCAGCCGAGATGGTAGCAAAGGCAGGTGCGCGATGATTCGCCGCAAGTTGGAACGTCGCGACTTCTTGAAGATTTCGGTAGCGGCGAGCGGGGGCTTGCTGATTGGACTTCGATTTCCCGGGATCAGTGCTCTGGCACCGGCGCAGTCATCGTCGGAACAGCACGCGTCTGCGACTACCTTTATGCCCAACGCATTCGTGCGGATCGGAACTGACGAACGGATCACCGTAATTGTGAATCACTCCGAGATGGGGCAGGGCGTTTACACATCGTTGCCCATGTTACTAGCTGATGAGTTGGATGCGGATTGGACCAAGGTCGGCTTCGAGGCTGCTCCGGTCGATCCCAAATACAACCATCCGGCCTTTGGTATACAGATGACGGGAGGAAGTTCCAGCGTCTATTCGGGAATGCAGCAATTTCGTGAGGCTGGCGCTGCCGCGCGATCAATGTTGATCGGGGCAGCGGCTCAACAATGGAATGTCGATGCTTCCACCTGCCGCACAGAATCCGGGGCGGTATTCAACAAGAAGGGTCAAAAGCTGACGTACGGTGGCCTCGCGACTGCGGCGGCAAAGCTACCACCACCGGAGCACGTGCAGTTGAAAGATCCAAAGACGTTCAAGCTGATTGGGAAGCCGATCAAGCGGCTCGACACTCCAGAAAAATTGAACGGCGAGGCGGTTTTCGGAATCGATGTGAAGCTGCCGGGCATGCTGACAGCGGTGATCGCACGTCCACCAATATTCGGGGCGACAATGAAGAGCTTCGACGATTCGCGGGCACGGTCGATGCCGGGCGTGAAGAAAATCGTAGCCATTCCTGCGGGCGTCGCCGTCATCGCGGATACATTCTGGCAGGCGAAGATGGCACGGCACGCTCTGCGCGTGGAATGGGATGAAGGCAGCATGCAGAACTTCAATACCAGCGAGATGATGCATCAGTTCCGCGAACGGGCAAAATCGCCGGGAACGAGCGTGCGCAAAGATGGCGATGCCACGGCGGCTCTGGCGAGTGCCGCGAAGAAGATCGCGGCGGTTTACGAAGTTCCCTACCTATCGCATTTAATGATGGAACCGTTGAATTGCGCGGTGGACTTGCGTGCCGACTCGTGCGAAGTATGGACCGGCTCTCAGTTCCAGACGATTGACCGGGCGAATGCAGCAAAGACTGCCGGCCTGCCTCCGGAGAAAGTTCAACTCCATACAACGTTTCTGGGCGGAGGCTTCGGACGCCGGGCCAATCCACAGTCGGATTTTGTGGTGGAAGCCGTTCAGGTCGCGAAAGCAGCTGGAGTCCCGGTCAAAGTGATTTGGACTCGGGAAGAGGATATGGCGGGGGGATGGTATCGGCCAGCGTTCCTGCATGCGATCGAGGGTGGCATTGATGCGAGCGATAATGCGGTGAGTTGGAGATCGCGTCTGGTAGGACAATCGATCATGGCGGGGACGCCGTTCGCCGCTGCGATGATGAAGGGAAAGGATTACGATCCGGCGTCCGTTGAGGGGGTCGACGATCTTCCCTATGAAATCCCCAACCTGGCGGTGGAATCGCACCAGGCGGAAATCAAAGTTCCGGTGCAGTGGCTGCGGTCCGTAGGACATTCGCACACCGCATTTGCGACGGAATGTTTCGTGGATGAACTCGCGGGCCTCGCACAAAAAGATCCTTACCAGTTCCGGCGTGCTCTCTTGCAGAAGCATCCTCGCCATCTTGGTGTACTTGATCTCGCCGCGCAGAAAGCGGGATGGGGAAAACCATTGCCGAAAGGGATGGGCCGGGGAATTGCGGTGCACTTTGCGTTTGAAAGTTATTCCGCGCACGTGGCGGAAGTCTCGGTGGAAGACGGCAACGTTCGGGTGCACCGCATGGTATGTGCCATCGACTGCGGACAGTATGTGAACCCGGGCATCATCGCGGCGCAGACCGAAGGCGGCGCGATTTTCGGCGCGTCGGCGGCGCTCTTTCAGGAGCTGACTTTCGAGAACGGACGCCTGCAGCAGACAAACTTTAATACTTTCCCGGTAATGCGCATGAATGAGTGTCCGCAGATTGAAACTCACATCGTCGACAACCACGAGAAGTCGGGCGGCATCGGAGAGCCGGGAGTTCCATGCGCTGCGCCGGCGATCGCCAATGCTCTATTCGCCGCGACCGGCAAACGAATCCGCAAGTTGCCTATCCGTCTGTCGGAGGCCGTGTGAAGCATTTTAATTTAGTTCTTTGGAGTCTGATGTTGTGCGGCACGGCTGCCGCGACCTGGCTGTGGCATCCCGTAGTCGCTGCGGAACCTGAGGCCGCGCGCACGGCTGCGGCCAGCGACGACGGGGCCCTGTTTACCGCGCTGGTCCCGGTGTTGCGACATCCGCGCTGCATGAATTGCCATTCCAAAGGCGATTACCCCCGTCAGGGGGATGACTCACATCCACACACCATGAACATTCGACGTGGGCCGGCCGGCTTCGGAGTGACGTCGGTGAAGTGCAGCACCTGTCACCAAGATCAGAATCTCGGCGCTGCGCATCTTCCGCCCGGCGCGCCAGGATGGCATCTGCCGCCTCCAAGCCTGCCGATGATCTGGGAAGGATTAACCGACGCGCAGCTTTGCGCCTCGATCAAGGATCCGAAGCAAAATAGAGGACGAAACATCGATCAATTGGTCGAGCACCTCACGGAAGATAAGCTGGTGATGTGGGGATGGAATCCGGGCGAGGGACGAACCCCTGTTCCCATCCCGCATGACGAGTTTTCCGCGAAGGTGAAGGCATGGCAAGCGGCGGGAGCGCCCTGTCCGGCGAGGTGACAGCTGCGCCGGAGTTCAAGGCACTCACTTCTATCCCGAGGGCATTCCGCCTGCGCAGGATGGCGGAATGATGCTTTGCGACTATCCAGACCCTGATCAAGGCGGCATGCGGCTTGATTTCCGTTTGCATCATTTTGCCTTACGCATCTCCTAGAATGGCAACTGGATATGCTGGGCCCTCTCGGACCAGAGAGCGAGATTCCTATCGTGGAATTCCAAAGGACGTCGTCGAGGACGCCGGTGCCTGGCTGGAAAATAACATGAAGGTCGCGAGAGAGGGAGGGGAGCTGAGAAGTCCCCTCTGTCGATTGCTGGCTCGATATCTGGGTGCTTGACCGAGGGCAAGCCGCGGGCAGGCACCCAAGACGACGATTGCCCGCAATCAGTGCCCAGGTTTCGACTTCGGCTCCCGCACTGAATCCGTGTCTTCCTACTGGCTCTTCGCTCGCGCCGACTCGAATTCATCGCCCTTCTCCCAGCCGATGAGCTTTGAGAAGCTTGCCGCCTCCCAGCCCAACGCGAAGCCGAAGCGCGCCATGGCTGCGTCGCCCACAAAGTCCATCTCCGGATGATATTCATCGCTCGGCTGGTGATAGCGCTTCTCCGTGTATTCCTTGTTCTGTGCCAGTCCCCATGCCTCGTTGTGACCTTTAAATTTCATGCCTTCGTTGATTGAAAAAGATGGGATGCCCACCCGCGCCAGGCTGAAATGATCGGAGCGATAGAAGTGTCCCGCCTCGGGGCGCGCGTCGGGACGGATGGTCAACCGGAATTCTTTAGCAGTCGCCTGCACCCAGGGATAAAATGTCGTCCGCTCCGCCCCGGTGACTTCGACTTCTTCCGGCGCTCCTAGAGGTTGCACGTCGTCATAATTTAGATCCAGCGTAATCTTCCCCGCCGGAATCGGCGGATGCTTGCCTAAATATTCCGACCCGAGCAGTCCCTGCTCTTCCGCGGTCACTGCAGCGAAAATCAGTGAGCGTCCGGGGCGATCTTTGGCTACGCTGTAGGCGCGCGCCAGTTCCAGTAGAATGGCGCAGCCTGTGGCATTGTCGGCAGCTCCGTTGTATATATTGTCGCCCGGCATCTCGGGACGGATGCCAAGGTGATCATAGTGAGCGGTGTACAGCACGGCTTCATCTTTCAAATTGCGGCTGGAACCGGGCAGTGTCGCCAGCACATTGTTCGATTCAAAATTCCGAACTTTGCTAACTATGTGTGCCCTGAGCTTTGCGCCAAGGTTTACGGGATGGAACTCGCGGGAGCGCGCGTCCGTCATCATCTTATCGATATCCATACCTGAACCGGCCACCAATTTTTTCGCGACATCAAGCTGCACCCACGAGGCGACTTTCAGCGCCGGGCCCTCCAACTTCAAATAAGACTTCTCGCCCGAGTTTGAATTCCGCACCACTTCCCACGGGTAGCTCGCCATGTCCTCTTTGTGGATGAGAATCACGCCCACCGCGCCTTTGCGCGCCGCCTCTTCGTACTTGTAGGTCCAACGGCCGTAATAGGTAAGTGCCTTGCCTTTGAAAAACTTGGGATCATCCGAGGGCGGCTCGTTTACCAGCATGAGCAAGACTTTGCCGCGAACATCCACGCCTTTGTAGTCGTCCCAGTTATATTCAGGAGCTTCGATGCCGTAGCCCACATAAACGATGTCGGCATCGACCTCGGACTGCGCCTGCTGCGTTTGATCGTAGGTGACGTACTCGTCGAGCGGCTTCAAATCCATGGACGGACCTTGTTTGGGCAGCAACACAAACTGCGACTGCGGGAGCGTGGTAATCCCTACGAGCGGCACCTTCTGCATGTACGATCCATTTTCGCCGGCCGGTTTTAATCCGTATTCGGCAAACTGCGTGGCAATGTATTCCGCGGCGATGTCCCCGCCGCGCTGGCCTGTGCCGCGGCCTTCGAGCAGATCATGCGAGAGAAAGCGGACGTGCCAGCGGATGTGTTCGGGATTCATTGTTTCCATCGCGGCGAAGGCGGTAGAGGGCAGGCGCACCGAGGCAGCTTCGCGGCTTGGCACCGCGGGCTCGGGAGGTGGCACCGCAACTCCTTCCGCCCAGCCCAGCAAACTCATGGCGGTAATCACGATTACGACAACACTTCTTCTCACAATGGCTTGCATAGACCGGGTTTCTCCCCCGACGAGGTGGCGCAACGACGCAGGGAAAATTCTTGGAATCAGTAATATCTTTGGCTGACTGAAAGAATTGTAACGGAGAAGCGGGTTTTTGTTGCTAGACACGGCAGGGTTAGCTGCACGGCAGGCCACTCGCCTACCGGACCTTCAGGCCAATATGGGGTTGTACCTGCGAGGGTTGCCTTCCGCGTTCGCGGCAGGCCTTACATTACATTATGGTGTCCCGCGACCGCGGGATCAATTCTTAGAGCCTCAACCGGCGCGAAAGTCGCGTACGTCTTCTCCAGGCTGGAAGATTATGGCTGGCATCGCTCCTCGAGACTCTGCCATCCTGCGATTGAGTTCTGCGAAGTCGGCCTTCACCCAGCCGACACTAGAGAGTTCGATTTGGCCGTCCTGCGCGATCCAGAAAATCGTCGGGACATTGGTCAGGCCGTAGGCGTTCGACACGGGATACCTGTGAGTATCGTCGAGCAGTACCGGGAACGTCACACCGAATTCTTTTGTGAAATTCGCCGTCTCCCGGGGATCATTCTGCGAGACGCCGATGATCCTCACCCCCTTGTGCCCATAGGCCCGCTCCAGGCGCTCCAGAAATGGAAAGGCATATTGACACGTAGGACACGAGGCTTTGAAAAATGCCAGCACCACCGCCCCGTGCGCCAGTTCGTCGCGCAGCACGAAGCGCTTGCCATCCATCGCTTTGACTTCAAAATCGGGGGCTTGAGTGCCCACGGTTAATGCTGACATTCGGTAATCCTCCCAGTTTCATTCTTCGGATGTTTCGCGGTCACCGCATACCTGCCTGCCCTGGCTTGCTTTATTGTAGATGAGGCGAGAAGCAAGCGGTTGCTGGTCTGGCCGCAGGATCGCGGTGGCAGTTCTTCAGAGAAGATCCGCCTTGCGCAGAATTTTTCGAGCCAGCCCGGTGAGTGCAACTTTGGGCAACTTCTCCATCGCGATCCATTTCCCGCCGGTGCCCGACGGGTTAGTGTGGCGCCATACGCTCACCGTGTAGTCGGTTACCGTGATCGAGTGCCGCAGGGTGAACCAGGGACCGGCCGCGCCATTCGTATCGGCGAGTTCCGGCAATTCCCACATTCCCGCCATCAGCGATGCGTCTCGTGCACGCTGAACTAGAAAGACCGCGCGCTCGCGGCGGTCTCCATCGCGATAGTTCAGAGCGCAATGAATTTCACATTTCTTTTGTGGAACTGGCTTCTCTGTCGCCGGCAGTTCACCGCGCGTCGCACATAGTTCGAGCACTGGACATGTTAAACACACAGGAGCCCGCGGTGTACACACCATCGCGCCCAGCTCCATCACCGCCTGATTGAAATCGCCCGGACGCCCTTTGTCCAGCAGATCGTTCGCCACTGCCCACAGCTCTTCGGTCACCCGACGCTTTCCCAACACGCGCTGCAAGACACGCTCGACATTGCCATCGAGCACCGCGACCTGGTGATCAAATACGATGCTGGCGATTGCGGCGGCTGTGTATCGACCAATACCAGGCAACGCTCGCAATCCTTTTTCAGTCTGCGGAAATCTGCCGCCGTGCGCGCGCACGATTATTTTGGCCGCCGCATGCAGCATGCGCGCCCGCCGGTAGTATCCCAGGCCGCTCCACGCCGCGAGCACGCTTGCCTCGCGCGCCGCTGCGAGCTTTTCGACTGTGGGAAAGCGGCGCAGGAATTCGTGGTAGTGCTCGATTACCGCGGCCACGCGAGTCTGCTGCAGCATGATCTCGGAAAGCCAAACGCGGTAGGGATCGCGGTTCTGACGCCAGGGTAGATCGCGGCGATGCCCGTCGTACCAGGCGAACAGCCGTCGGCGAAACGTTGCCTTCAGCGAATCAGAAAGGCGGCGGGGTTTGCGCGGGGACTTCAAAATGGATTCCGTCAGCTATCTCAGCAGCTAAAGCCGTCAGCGCCTTGGCAGCGTTTATCGCAGCGCTGAAGCGCTAGGCCACCCAAAAGAAAGCGCTACCAGAAGGTTTACTGCAAACCTCATCCAGAAGCTCCACCCAAAAATCGCTTCGCAGAACTTTCTACCCAGAATCCTGCCTCCGAGCCGCCACCGAGAAACAGCTCCCGCAGCAATTAGCGCCATACGTTGGTGCTTGTGCGGGCGATTTACGCGAGACCGAATTCCACAAAATGGATATCTTTAATTCCGCATTCCGTACGGTACCGTGCTTCGGTCGCGTTCACAGTCTTCGGAAACAATTTCAGGCAAAGCGATCGTGCTCGGCGTAGGCCCGGACAACTCATATATTGCCGTACTGAGAAGCGCTGCTTCCGCAGGTTGGCTTCCCTTTCTGGCCATTGACCCGGCGCGTTCAAGCACGAAATAATAGCCATGCTTTGGTCTTCGCAACGTTAGGTGACGTGTTCTAGCCCAAGAGCAGCGAGGAGCATTATGAACGATTTCAACCGCAAGGTGGAAGATGCGTCGGCGCGCGTCAGCAAGAGTGTCGCCGAGGCCGCCGAACGGATCGAGAAAGAGATCCCTGAGTTCATCAAATACCTCAACGACGAGGTGGTGCCGGCGGTGCGTCAGCACTCAACCAAGGCCCTGCGCGTGGCCTCGGAGAAGCTTTCCGAATTTGCCGATTACATGGAGAAACATCCGCACTCTCCGAAGTAGCCCTCTTGGACGAATTAAAGCACCCTCGCAAGCACCAACGGCGCGCAGAACGCGTCATAGGCGCTGCAATATTAGTATTTACGCTCCTGCTGCCCGTCGGGTGCGGACATTCCAAGCAGGCCCGTGCGAACCTACCGCCACCACCTTTGCCACAACCTTCTTCGGCGGAATCGACGTCCCGACCTGAAGGCGCGGCGAAGAATGATCGTCTCCCCGGCAGCGCGGAGAGCGAGGCCGAGCCCACCATTCCCGCCGGCTCAAAGCCCTTAGCCACAGAAACCGGCCGGGCGAGCTGGTACGGGCCGCCTTATCACAATCGCGTGGGCTCGAACGGAGAAGTCTATAACATGCACGCGATGACAGCGGCGCACCGTACTTTGCCGCTGGGCGCGATTGTGCGCGTGACGAATCTCAAGACCGGCCACAGCGCTCTCGTCCGCATCACCGACCGCGGACCGTTCATCCCGGGACGCATTCTGGATTTATCGTTGGCTGCGGCCTGCAAGCTCGATGTCTACCTGCCAGGAGTTGCGGAAGTAAAAGTGGAAGTGATGCAAACTCCATTGCCGCTTGAGACCGGCGGAAAGTGGGCAGTTCAGATTGGAAGTTTTGCGCATCAGCCAGAAGCCAGCAAATTCGCGGACCACCTCGCCCGTCGTTACAGCACAGCGAAAGTACAGCACTTTGGCAGTCCTGTTGGAGATTGGTGGGTACGGGTACACGTGCTGAACGATGATCGTGAGCGCGCCCGGAAACTTGCCGCCGAAACCCAGACGAGTGAAGGCGCAGTTTTTTTGGTTAGGCTGGATTAGTCATGGTTCAATGTTTCCACAACTGAGTCACTCGTCCGTCCGCATTCGTCAAATCGCCGGGCTGGTTCCTGCCGAACAACTGCCGACATACTTCTGATCCATAATCATAATTGTTGAGCTCGCATTATTGAGAGTTCGATCGTGCCGTCGTCCGAGTGTGGCCTCCGAGTGCACCTCCCAGCGTCACGTAAGAGCCGGACACAGTCGCACTCGATGGCGCAGTATTTCTAAGCAGTATTTCTGATAAGACTGGACTAGACTGCTGGATTCAGTCGCGCGACTTGAGTAAGACGGTAAGCAACCGAGACACCTGTGCAATCCGTAGATATCATTCCCCGAACCACGCGACTTCGCGGCGCGAAAATGATTATCGGCGCGGCTGCCCTCTATCTGGCCCTACGCTTGGCGGGACTTCACAACCTGTTTCAGAACGACGCGGAAGGTATGGGCGTTCCTGTGCGGATCATCGGCACGCTTCTATAGCGTCGTCTACGCCTTTGCTATCTACGTGATCTGGGGCCAGTTTACGTCTGTCGAAAGTCAGATTCTGAAAGAGTCTGGAGCATTAAAAGACTTGCTGGTTTTCAGCCAAAGCCTGAAAGAAACTGCGCCCGAACCTATGGTGCGATCCGTAAAGATCTATGCGCGAGGAGTGGCGGAGACGGAATGGAACGCACTATCAGCGGGAGAGGACACCGACAAAACCGGAAAAATGTTTGTCGCCATCATTTCCGGAGTCAGTGAGCTAAAGCCGGCTGACGACACGGAGCCCTCTACCAGCGCCTGCTTGATATCGCGAACCAGGCCGGTTCCCACCGCGATGAACGGCTTTCCTGAGCGCGAAGCGAATGCCGGGAACGCTCCTGGTGTTCGTTACGCTGACCGCGTCCACGATTCTGTTTTTGCTTCTCTTTTTTCCGTTCCGTAACGTTGCTCTTGGCATGGTATCGATCGGGATCACGACCATGCTGTTCTTCGCCCATTTTGTGTTGACTGATCTCGACAATCCCTTTGAAGGCACGTGGAATGTGAGCTCGCAGGCCTTCGTCGAACTCATCACCAAGTATCGGTAACCATTTCGGCGCTGACAATCGCTCCGTTCAGATGTTATCTTTCCGCCATGGTGAACAGCGATGACCGACCCCAGCATTGACTGCCTCTTCTGTCGCATTCTTCGCGGAGAAATTCCATCGAAAAAAGTCTTCGACGACGAACATGTATTTGCTTTCGAGGACATCGACCCGAAAGCGCCAACGCACGTGCTCATCATTCCGAAAAAGCATTTTGCCGGCTTGAAGGAAGCGCAGGCTGGGGACGCGGAAGTGATCGGCCGCTGCCATCTTGCAGCCGCCGAGATTGCACGGCAACGGAATGTTGAGCGGGGATACCGGACGGTGTTAAACGTAGGTCCAGGCGCCGGTCAGTCAGTCTTTCATCTTCACGTACACCTGCTGGGTGGACGAGCGCTGGGCTGGCCTCCGGGATAGGTCGAGCTCTTTTCGGTGCTTCGTTCTTGGTTATCACTTTTGCAGATCAAGAGTTCCCCGCCTGGCGGCTAGGTGAAACAAATAGTATGCCCACAGTTCACCGTGGCAATGCGTCCTTAACCAGTTCCAGCGCAGCTATCGGGTCAGCGACTTCGACAATCAGCTGGTTGTATCGTTCGTCCTTCAGTTCAATCACGACTGTCTGGTCCGGATTGTGAACATCCCAAAAAACCCGCTTGCCGTCCTGATAAAAAGTGCCAGCGGTCAGCACGCCAGGAATACTGGTGCCGGGCATTCTGATGCCGTGCCACCAGCCGTGCGCTATAGCCGGGTCTGCCCTGACCTGCGCAACATGCGCCAACGGAATTTCGAGCGAACTCTTGAACGCCCACAGTTTGTCGGCTCCTCGGACATGCAGGACCAGATTGCCACTGGAAATGGACAAGTCCACCATGTTGTTGCTCCTCTGCCATTGGATGTGCCAGCCATGCGGGGGCGTATGGTAACGACTAGCTCGTGGTTTGGCTCACAAAACGCCCAAGCTGAGCACAGATTGTTTCTACGTTTGCAATCAAAACATCGCCCGCGAATTCAAGGCTGGCAAATGAACGTTCGGCGGCATCGCGATGACCGAATCCACAGGCGTTTTTGACAACCACGGAATGCAACCAAGATCAGCGCCATGGCGCACTGTGGGTTCAATACCGATGTCCATGGCGATGCCGACAATGGCAAACGCAAGGATGCCGCCATCGGGCAAGGCCATATCCAGCGGCGTGCCTTCAAACGCCGACATGCTGATCTTGTCGAACATTGCTTCGCTCGGCCGCGGATTCATCTCCGAAGTCAGATGGAATCCCGGCGCGTGCCGCAAGAACCAAGGCTTGACCTCTTCTTCCGATTTCACGCGTTGCCAAGCCATCGCTGTCCGGAGCTGAGATACCCACATCAACTCCTTCGGTAGCGACAAGGGGCGCGTGAAAAAGACACGAATTCCCGATTGGCGAGCCGCTTCAAGAACCTGAACCACTTTGTCCGTGGTCTGCTTGCCATTTTCGATTTGCTCCATGATCCCAACCTGCATGTCGTACACGACCAAAGCCAGTCGTGTCGGATCACAAATGTCACCAACGTTTACGGAATACCTAATCCCAATGCCCGCTGCATAATGAACTCCGCTTCGCGAGGTAGTCGAACTTCATTTTAGCTTGGTTGGGAGTCAGTGTAAGGTCGCAGCAATCGAGCGGTCGTTTTCGGGCATCGAAAACAAGAAACCGACGGAGCTTGGCCATGAATCGCCTAAAGAAACTGGAAGACGAGATTTCTGCGTGGTACGAAGCATCGATTCATCCCTACCGTTTTGAAGATCGGCAATGCCCCTTCGGAAACGTCCAGAGAAAAGATCAGTGTGCCCACTCTGGCCGCTCCCGAACGGGAATGTACTCCGGGCGATATCTCAGGCGAACGCCCTTGGGTTTCCCTGTGGCTGCTTTTGTCAACTCGACTCTAAGCTCGTGACATTTGCCATCGAAGGCGGGAGGACTAAACCCGAGTTCGTAAGGATGGTGCAATTGCATCAAAATCGTGTCCAGTGACACGACCCCTTCGTAATCTTCGCGGCATGCAGATTGCTGGATATTCTTTGTGCATCCGATTCCATTGTGCTGACCAATTCCATGAATTTCCTCACAAATGTTTTTTCCTCGATATCGTTGCGCTGGTGGGCCGTATTGATCATTTCTGTTCTGGGAATCGCCGCGATCTGTATACGGGCTTTTGAAACTGAGGACGTGCGGGCAAGACGTGCCGAGCGGGACAAGAAGAAAGAGTTGCGGTCGTTGGCTGAGAGAATTTCGTCGTATGCGCACACCGTTCACCAGCGGTACCCGACTGGGGACGTGATCGTCAGCGAACGAGACTTGGCTGAAGAATTTCGGAAGCGACAGGATGTAGTGATTACCGCTCTCAACCTGCTGTTAAGCGAGCAGAAAGTCCAAAAGGCTCCCTTGAGTGGATATTGGAAATTGCACGTGTAAAGTTTCCCCGGGCGTCCAGTTTGAAAGGCGCGGGTTGGGACGGTCATCACACGTCAGTACGCCGTGAAGCTCTTTCCTTGCGTACCCCCCGGAGTCAGTCTTCGATTTCCACAGGGGATAACTTGGGCCCTGTCCTTCAGTTACGAGCGTTGACGCGATTCGTGACGAGGTGTAGGCTGGGGGAAATTCCACAAAGGTGAGCCAGAGAAATCTCTGGGAATCAGAGTAACCGAACAAAATCGGAGCCCTCTCCGGTGCGAGGCGCTTTGCGAGTCTGGTCGCATGGAAGGCGCTTCGACGCACACAGAAGTGGTAGGCGTGTGATGCTAGCCAAGTGCGGTAATCTTTCCTGCTCTGCTCCATTTCGCCATCTGCAAGACAGAACGATCGCCCTGCGTATCAGCAAAGAAGAAAACGAAGTTACCGGTTGCGTCACAAGCGCCACTTCATATTGTTCTCCTATGGGAATGATTTCCATCTCGTCAGAGCAGCAGGAAGGGTGATTTGCTCCTCGGCGTTCGCTTTCTGGACATCGCGGAGGTGCTGAACCCGTTGGACGTTGGACGAAGGAGAAGAGACGATGCCAGATGACTGGGATGAGCAGGGTGATGTGGTTGCGGCAGGGGCGAGTTGTCCGATTCCCGACTGTGGTGCGTTGGCGGTTACCTATAGGCCAACGGAAGACGTAGGACGTGCCGATTCCGAACCATGGGAGTTCACATGCCCGCGCTGCGGAATCGACTTTACCGTACCCGAAGTCGAACTAATTCTTCAGCCCGTACCCAAGGAATGGCTCGTGGCGAGGGGTCGCGTCGCATAGTCGGGTCAAGCAACGAGCGTCAACAGTTAACCTATCTTCGTGCCCACGAATTGTTTGAGCAACGCGGCAGAAACGATGGGCACGAACTAGGCGATTGGCTGCAAGCAGAGTCGGAGGTGACTCAACAGAAGGCGAAAGGAGTTGGCGCATAGTAACACCGGGTTGGCTTTCATTCTGAGCGTCTTCGCAGGTGGAAGCCGACAGATCGACGACACACGAGACCGAACCAACCAAGCTTTTTCGAGAGGAGGAAGTTATGACAGGATTGACCCGTTGGGACCCATTCCGTGAGTTTTCAAACCTACAACACCGCATGAACCGCATGAACCGTCTGTTCCGTGAGTCGTACAACCCCGAAGCCCCGGAGGAGGCGTTGAGCACTACCAGTTTCGCACCGCCCGCAGACGTCTACGAAGACGAGCACAACGTTACTCTGAAGCTTGAGGTTCCAGGCATCGACGAAAAAGACATTGATGTCCGTATCGAGGACAACACGCTCACCGTCCATGGCGAGCGCAAGATCGAGAAGGAAGAGAAAGAGGAAAACTTCCGTCGAGTCGAACGGCAATATGGAAGCTTCACCCGCTCGTTTACACTCCCCAGTTCGGTAGATACGGGACAAGTGACCGCCAACTATGACAAAGGTGTGCTGGAGATCACGCTCGCCAAGAAGGCCGAAGCCAAGCCCAAGCAGATCAAGGTTAACATTGGCGGCGACAAAACTCTCGAAGCTAGGATTCACGGCAAGGCCGCCTGAAAGCACTGTTTAGTTGTCAGTTGCGAATGATCAGAAACAAGAAACGGAGGCGACATCAGTCGCCTCTCTTTTTCGGATACGGCGATCAGAGGCGCTAAACAGGGCCAGCGGTTCCAGCTGTTTGTAGAAACCGATAACCGACAAGGATCGTTTCGCTGCCTCGGAAGTCCCGGATTTATTGTCCGAAAAGGAGCAGTAGTTGGTCCAAAGCTGAGCCAGCATTTGCAGAACTTGAGAGATCTCGGTGAGCAAGCGCACTGCCATCAGATCAGTCGCATATTCCTGCGCCTTAGCCAACCTCTCGGCAAATGCCCAGTCGAATCCTGGGGGAAAGGGAGTCTCGATGTTCAGCACTCTCCTTCTGCGACTGCGGAATCGTTCGGGATCCACACCTGTCTCCAGGAAGTAAATCGGGTGCCCGTAGATCCGCTGCCAGTCAGCGGAGATCCGCAACGCTATGCGGCCAGAGAATATGCGACGCCGGCACCCAGTCCAGTTCGTCCAGATTTACATCGATTCGCGGTCTGGCGGTTTTCATGCTGCCCCTGGACGGAGCGCGCCGTTGAGCGAGGACGACTACGAGAAGCTCAAGGCAGCGATTGGCCGGTTAATCGCCGGAAACTCACGGAGCACTAGACCGGAGATGAGGATTACTTCGATCTGTGAGGGACAACCGACCTCGCTAGATGGCGGGACAAAAAACGAATGCGCCCCAGACTCATTGAGTCATGGAACGCATCGTTTGAACAGCCCTCCCCCGAAGTCTGCTCATTTCCAAATTAACCTCTGTCCCCAACTTCGTAAATAGCTCCTGCGTGCCAAACCGCGCACTACTAGTGCCATAGGAGCATCCACTTTCGACCTGTAACATTCCGTGGGATGATAGGTTCTAAGCACTTACTAAAACCGGGAAGGCATCTCCGGGCTCGTCGCTTGAGCCTCAACCTCACTCTCCGGGACGTCCACAGGGCCAGTTTGAGGTTGGCACAAGAGCTTCGCAACCCCGCGTTTGTGATCCCACCCAGCCGATCACATGACATCGAAACAAAGATGATCACTCCCAGCATTCATCGGCTGTACACGCTGGCACATATCTATGGCTTCGACTTTAGAGAACTGCTAGGCTGGTACGGCGTTCCGCGCTGCTAACGCTGCTAGAAATCCTTGGCCATCCAGCACCCCAATGCTCAGGACAGTGGAGATGTGGCACCAGGTTCTTAGAATGCGTGACATCGAAAGAACTCGAATAATTACTGTATCAACTGCTTTTTCGGCATTCGCAAAACTAAACCCCTCTTGTAGTCAGTGATCCAAACCGAATCGAACCCCCAGCGCAACGAGTCGCCGCCTTTGCCGATCCACTTTCTCACGACCTTGTTTGTGCTGGCGTCGATCCGACTGAGTGGCACGCCAAAAACCGTCGTCCAACGGGGTTGCCGCCGTAGCCAATGTCCCCACCGGGTCGCGGTATGCCAACTGTGAATATGGTCACCTTCCTACTTTTCTCATCGACGCGGGTGACAGTTCCATCGCCTTGGTTCAATGTCAGACAGAGCCCCCGCCAGTAGTAAGAAACCGAGCTTCGATCCCACGGGTCTCGACTCCACAGCTTCGCAACTAGCGGCGTCCACGGCAGTCAGAACATTGTTCTTGACTCCCGTGATCCAGACAACGCCGTCACTGAACAACGGGTTGTAGGAACCGGGCGAGATTGAAGTCGTTCGGCGAACGCTGCGGATAGCAGCAAAGCGAAGGTTGCGGCAAGTAGTCGGTTCATGACTCACCTCGTGCCTGCGAAAATTAGATGCTCTCACAAACCCAGGCGTCAACTGAGATGCCGACTCGCGGGAAGGCTGCAACCGTGAGGAGTCGAACAGATCGTTGTCGGATGAGCCGAAGCTGGCGCTCAGGCACGAGTTGACCACCAGAGAAGCGCAATGAACAAAGCCTGCATCGGAGTCCGCAACCAAAGCGGCGTTGCCGGCTTGTCGCGCAGAGTGACGCCCTTCTGTGCCGCGTTGACGTTGGCGATAAACATCCCTATCAGAAGAGCGATGAGGCAAACGCCCGCAAGCCTGCGAAATTCCGGCAGCACCAGTCCCGTCGCTCCGAGAAGTTCCAGAACACCAGTGATGTACACAATCAGCAGGGGGCGCGGAAAATAGGATGGGATCATCCGTGCTAGATCATGTTTCATCTTGTTGAAGTGAGCCGTCGCGGTGAAGAAGAACATCACTGTCAGGGCATACAGAGCGGAATTCTGCCACGAGGCGAGAGCCTGCACGCCGGCCGCGCCGATGGCTCGAAAGATCAGCCACGACACGAGCAAGACGATGAGAACGAGCATAGGAAAGCCCAACTACAGCAAGATCAGTCTATCCCCAAATATTGTTTTCGATGACCCGCGCCAGCGTCCTTTCGTCGCGGATTAACGTTTTGTAACCCCTCGTGTAGTGATCTCCCGCCCAGAATTCATGACTTTCTCCACACGCTCTGCTCCCCTCAACTCCTCAGCTGGCGATCCGCCTTCATTTTCAGATAGCGGTCAATCAGGTGCAGGTACTCTGACCACGGTGCACGACGAGCGCCAGGGACCGAACTGCCCAAGCTGAGTCGAGTTCATCCCTCAAGGAGTATTCGTACTCTATCTTTTTTAGCGTCTCCAACGCTGGCTACATCGAAGCGGGAGCCAGCAGGAGAATGGATGGCAACCCGGACTGGTTCGAGTGCACTCCCCGGTAGAGGACGAACTCCTCGTCCTTGCGGAGAACCTCGAGCACGTATTGAGAGAGGTCTGCGATCATTGTGCTCCTACTTCAAGGTGTTTCGTCTGTAAACAATCGCCATACGCTACGTCGCCCCTGGGTGAATCGTTGGTTATTGATTCTCCTGATGATGCCTTACCGATATCCAAGTCAATTCCTCTGCTAGTGCAGCCCGGTAGGACCTCGAACATTTGCAAACGTAGTTTACTGCGGATTCCTGGCGGGTGGAAAAAGATAGGGTACGCGCATGTTCGCTTTGCGGCCGCGAGCGAGGACGTACTGGGTGTACTCCGAACGGCGTGGAAACGGCGCATGCACAAGAACGCAAAGACAAGCGCTTACAAGTCTGGCGAGCGGAAGGAAATTGGCGAGGCCGGCTGCCACCTCATCCTGAATATAGGTGACCGATTGAGCGATCTGGATGGCAATCCACAGGCGGAGCGCTCGGTGAAGTTGCCGAATCGGTTTATTACATCCCGTAGTTCACTTTGTAGTCGGCTCCTGTGGAATCGCTTCGCCGTCGGACCGGGGATCGGCGCCGGCGAAGTTCACATTGCGCTTGGTTTCTCTCACGACTGCCTCGCCCTGTCCCACCGTGAACGAAAATGGCTCGAGCAGTTCAATCTGATGCCCGCGCTTGGTTAGTTCGTCTCGTACAGATTGAGGAATCGTGTTTTCCATCTGCACGTCACAACCTTCAAATGTTGTTTTCGTAAATCTTGGCTGCTCCAGCGCCGCTTGCACATTCATTCCATAATCCACCACGTTCGCAACAAACTGCGCGTGCGCCTGCGCCTGGTTCCACCCTCCCATGATGCCGAAACCAATATGAATGTCGTCCTTCTCCATGAATGCCGGAATGATCGTGTGCAGAGGCCGCTTGTGTCCGGCCAGCGAATTGGGGAGCCCCGGCGTCAACTGAAATCCCGCACCGCGGTTGTGAAAGGAAAAACCGAGGCCGGGAGCGACCATTCCAGTGCCATAGCCCCCGTAGTTACTCTGGATCAGAGAAACGATATTTCCATCTTTATCGATCGCCGAAAGGTAGATCGTCGAATTGCCATACGCGTTGAGCCTCTTCTCGATGTCGGAAGGAACAACTTCGCACTCGGCCTTATCCATTTTGATGAGCGCCGCACGCTGCTTCGCCAGGTCCTTCGAGAGCATCTCCTTCACCGCAACCGGCGTGAATCGCGGATCGCCGACATATTTATACATATCCGCGTAGGCCAGCTTTTTCGCCTCGATCATGACTTGCAGAGCATTCGCGGAGTTGTGCGGGTACTGTCCAAGCGGAAACAGCTCCATGATGTTCAACATCGTTAATGCGGCAATTCCTTGCCCATTGGGTGGAAGTTCGTAGACGGTCCATCCGCGATATGTCGTCGAGATCGGCTCGACCCACTCTGGTTGAAAATCGCGAAAATCTTCGAGCGTGTGCGTACCGCCCTGTGCCTGCAGGAATTTCACCATCGTTCCGGTCATCGGGCCGTTGTAGAACGCATCCCGGCCATGCTGTGCCACCTGCCCAAGCGAATTGGCAAGCGCCGGATTCTTGAATTCATCGCCCACCTTCGGAGCCACGCCGTTGGGCAGATACGTCTCTTTGTAGCCCGGCTGCTGCATCAAACTCTTCGCGACCCAATAGCGTGCGTTCCTCTCAGCCAGCGGAAATCCGTTCTGTGCGTAGTAGATCGCGGGGGCGAGGATTTCGGAGAAAGGCATCGTCCCGAAGCGGCCGCGCAAGGCATCCCATCCCGCGACGGCACCGGGAACGTCGATGGTTTCCACGCCAATGGGATTGATGTGATCGACGCCGTGCGATTTCAAATATTCGATGGTGAGCCCTTTCGGAGCCCAACCGCTGGAGTTCAACCCATAGAGCTTCCCGGTCTTCGCGTCATAGTAGATTGCGAACAGGTCTCCGCCCATGCCGTTCACATATGGTTGCACTACACCCATAACCGCGTTTGCGGCGATTGCGGCGTCGACGGCATTGCCGCCCTGTTCCAGAATGTGCGCGCCCGCCTGGGAGGCGAGAAATTGCGGCGCGGCTACAATGCCCAGCTTCGTCACAACCATCGATCTTCCTTGGCCAGGGACGGAGGAAAACTGCTGAGCCGCAACCGTGGAACAAAGCGAAATCGTGAGGACAGCCACAATAGTCTTCATAGGAAGGGTCCTTTCAGAATCCTTTGCGATTGATGCAACCCCTATTAAGGATCGACATTCTTGCGAAGTTTCGTCTTGCATGAAATTAAGAGTTTACTTGGATATTTCGCAATGGCGGGCTTTCGTGCATCATGGGTTTGATTAAATAAAGTAGAACGGTAGTGTTCATCGTGCGAATCGTCGTTGTCGGGGTGATTGAAATTGAATCCCTTGGTCGCTTGCCCCCACCACCATCACGCGTTCGCGTTTCGCCCTCTGGCACACGCCTGCTCCCGGACAGGCATCCACCACAACATCTTCGCTTTGGCCTGTTTCGAGTCGGCGATCACGCAAATAATGTCCGGCGCGCCCCAAAGCCCCGAACCGATAAAAACCGCCCTTGCCGTTATCGAACGCGCCAGAATTCTGCCGATAGTGGAGATCCCTTTTTAACGCAAAGTAGTCGAGGATTTGCCGCTGAAGGTCAGATTCTTTCATCTCCTTTCGTATTTTTCTAATTATACGTAGGGCGAACATTCGACGAAAGGTGTAGAATTTGGTCGCTATGGCCCGGCGACCTGATCCGACGAAGCGCGAGGACATGATGACGGCTGAAGACCTTAATGCACTCAGCTACAACCTGGCACATATGAGCGAAGCGGCCGTCCTGGACTTCTACCAGCAAGCTTACCGCGCGTGCCGCATCATCAATAGCCGCACCTTTCCCACTGCTCGTTCTATCCAAGAACTCGTCCAGGCATGGAAGCATTTGAGGAATTGGCGATAGGGGCTACCTCATCACACTGCGCGCCAATAGCTTACGTCCAATAGGTTCAGCGGCACCCAATACAGCTCGCTTGTCCACAGTTGGTAATGGGCGGAAGTACCGTTGAGTTCCGGGACTTTGGCGTCGGTCCTTCCCGTACCTGTTCACGACGACCTCGGGCATGTGATTATCCAAATTATGGGCAGGATGCACTAACGATTTGATAGTAGTGCATCCTGGCACAGAAACTCAGGGAGACACAATAAAACACTTCCAGACCCATATGCTGATTGGCTGTAAAACAGCAGAATCCGCTGCAGCCATGGTGCACTTTCTTCCGCACCATTGGCGATCGCCAGGAAAAGGGAGCGGGTGCCTAGTGGCGAAATACTGATCTCGGCGTAGTCCAGGCAAGAGGTTGCAGAGAGAATTAGGTTAAGCTTACGGCATGAAACCGTTTGTAGAAAAGCGCGCTTTGACGATTACCACTCCCCTCCTGGCGGCGTACCTCAACCGCCCTACCAAAAGCTGGCACAGGCGGGTGGTAAACCGGTTACGGGCGGAACTTACGCTCGATGGTCCCTCGCCCGCAATGAATCATACGGTACGACTGGGATTCACCAACGGCTCTCGGAAAGACATCAACGCGAGTGCATAGCCTCCCCTTCTGCGGCGCCCGGCGAATGATTCAAGGCTACGAAGCGGTTCACAGGATCCGGAAAGGGCAGGTTCGATGGGTGGCAGGAGACAACCTTCTTTGCCAGATTCAGGGCATCGACCGCCTTTTCGATTTGGCAACCTGAGGACAAACAATAGAAGGCTCAGCGACAAACTTGTCTGCATTTGAAAGTTGCAACACTACAAACTGAAGTAGCGGATAGCAAAGACCATGAAATTCTCAAGCTTTGACCAGGAACTGTTCTCCACTATCCGCCAGGAACTGTTTACCTGCGTGGTGGGCGATGTGATGGATAAGCTCGGTCTGCAGCACCAATTCTTGCCGCCGCAGATTCATGCCTTGCGCCCGGACATGGTGCTGATCGGCCGCGCCATGCCCGTGCTCGCGGTCGACGTCTTTGAAGAGAAGATCGCGGGCGCGCATAACCGGCTCATGGAGAAGCCATTCGGCTTGATGCTTGAGGCGCTCGACGATCTCAAGGCCAACGAAGTCTACGTCAACACCGGTTCCTCCCCGCGCAACGCGCTCTGGGGCGAACTGATGAGCATCCGCGCCCGCAAGCTGGGTGCAGCAGGAGCCGTGCTGAATGGCTATTTGCGCGACACCAAGGCTGTCCTCGAGCTGGATTTTCCCGCGTTCTGCTGGGGATCGTATGCGCAGGACTCCGCGCCTCGTTACAAAGTAGTGGACTTTCGCATCGCCATCGAGATCAGCGCGGTCCGCATCCGGCCGGGTGATTTTCTCTTTGGCGACATCGATGGGGTTTGTGTGATCCCGGTTGAGGCTGCGACTGAAGTATTCAGCAAAGCGCTGGAAAAAGCTCGCGGCGAAAAACTTGTCAGAAAAGCGTTGGAAGAGGGAAGCAGCGCGGTTGCCGCATTTGAGAAGCACGGAATTATGTAATACCGCGGCCACGGCTGCGAACGGAGCCCATGATTCAAATCGATCTCACCGGCCAAGTTATTTTGATCACCGGCGCGATGGGCGCCATCGCTGAGCATATGGTCAAGAGGCTGAACGCAGCGGGAGCGATGCTGATTGTTGTCGATCTCAAACCCCCGAACGAGGCTCACGAGCTTCTAGCAAGTTGGAAGATTCCAGACGAGAGTTTCATCTATCACTCTCTCGACCTGACTGACTCGGCGAAGCTCGCACAGGTGGTGAACAATTCCTTCGAGCGTTTCCCTAATATAGATACCGTGTTGGGCCACGCCGGAGGCTGCGGTCTGCATCCTTTTGCTTCGACTTCGGAGTCAGACTTCGAGCGCGTTTTCCGCTTTAATTTTCTGGCGCAGGTCTCCTTGGCGCGAGCCGTCTTTGCGCAATGGATGAAGCGCAAAACCCGGGGCCATCTCATTTTCACCTCTTCTTATGTGGCCCGCGTCCCGCATACCAAGATTTCTGCTTATGCCTCCGCCAAGGCGGCGCTGGAAAACTTTGCCCGCTGTATGGCACTGGAATACGCATCCTCGGGCATCCGCGTGAACGTAATTTCGCCGGGAAATGTCGCTGCAGGGAGTTCACTGAAAGTCTTTGAAGAAGATGCGGCCTACCGCGATTTCGTTCTCCGCGTATCGCTAGGGCAACGCAATAGCCCGGAGTCGATCGCCGACGCTTTCGTCTTCTTATGTTCGCCGCTCGCCAGGGAGATCAACGGACAAATCCTCAGCGCCGACTACGGAGGAGGAATCGGGAACCGGTTATGAAAGTGGGACTCGGATTGTACCGGCACATGCTGACGCGTGACTATTACGACTTCGCGTGCCAAGCAGGATGCACCCATGTGGTGGTGCACCTGGTGGACTATTTCAAGCAGGGCGCGAGCAATCCTCACGACAATCAGCCCACCGGCGGCAAGTATGAGCCCTGGGGCGTGGCCGGCGATCCCGAAAAACTTTGGACAGTTGCTGAACTGAAGAAGCTTCGCCATGAGATCGAAGATGCGGGCCTCGCGCTCGCCGCAATTGAAAACCTCGATCCCGCCCACTGGCATGACATTCTTCTGGATGGTCCGCGTCGTTCTCAGCACATCGAGAATGTGAAAACCATCATCCGGCGCATGGGCGAGGCCGGCATTCCCGTCCTCGGATACAACTTCAGCCTGGCCGGTGTGTGCGGGCGCGTAACCACGGCGTCCGGTCGGGGCGGGGCATTGACCGTCGGCATGGACGGATCGGCAGACGACGAACCGGTCCCGGCTGGCATGATCTGGAACATGATCTACGATCAGGCGGCCGCGCCGGCTACCTTACCGCCGATTTCTCACGAGGAACTCTGGCGTCGTTTGCAGCGATTTCTGGAAGATGTGGTCCCGGTCGCGGAGCAGTCCGGCGTCCGCCTGGCGGCGCATCCCGATGATCCTCCCATGCCTTACATGCGCGGCCAGCCGCGACTGGTGTTTCAACCCTACATGTATCAGCGACTGCTCGACCTGGTTCCGAGCCGCTCGAATGCTCTGGAATTATGCGTGGGAACGATCGCCGAAATGACCGAGGGAGACGCCCACGACGCGGTCGATCAGTACAGCGGGCAAGGGAAGATAGCCTACATTCATCTGCGCAACGTGGTGGGAAGAGTCCCGCACTATCGCGAAACTTTTATCGATGAGGGCCAGGTGGACATGGTGCGGATCCTGTCGATTCTGAAGCGCGATCATTTCGACGGCGTCATCATACCCGACCACACTCCACAGATGTCGTGCGCGGCTCCCTGGCACGCGGGAATGGCTCACACCATTGGCTTCATCCTGGCCGTGAAAGCCATGCTGGAGTCTTCGGCAAGCGTGTCCAGCACAGAATCCCCGCACCGAGGTCGATAAACTGACTTCTTCCACCTCACCGCCGCATTCGTCCGCTTCGTCCGCACCCCATTCTCGCGGACCGCTCTTCATCGCGGCCAGCGTCTCGACGTTGGGTGGCCTGCTGTTCGGCTACGACAACATCGTGATCAGCGGCGCGATTGGCTATCTGGGTCGGTTGTTTCATCTCGACGCCGCCGGCACGGGATGGGCCGCAGGTTGCGCCTTGCTGGGCTGCATTGTCGGCTGCGCCTTCGCCGGCACGGTTGCCGATCATCTCGGCAAGAAGAAAGGTCTCGCGCTCTGCGCCGTCTGCTTCGCTCTTTCATCCGGAGGAATGCTCTTCGCATCCAGCCTTCGCCAATTTGTCGTCTGGCGTCTGATCGGCGGCCTGGGCATCGGCGCAGCCTCGGTAATCTCTCCGAACTACATTGCCGAGATTGCTCCCACGCGCGTCCGCGGCCGCTGCGTGACGCTGTACCAGTTGGGCATCGTGGTCGGAATTCTGGCCGCGGTGCTCGTCAACATGCTCATTCAGCGCATGGGAGATGAAGCATGGAATACCAACGTTGGCTGGCGCTGGATGTTTTTCGCCGGGATCGTACCCGCGATTCTGTTCGGCGGCATGATTCTGCCCGCCGTCGAGAGCCCACGCTGGCTGATGAAGATGGGCCGTCGCGAGCAAGCCATCCGCGTCCTCACTCAGATCAACGACCCTGACATCGCGCAGCGCGCGGCGGCTGAAATCGAATATTCCCTGGCGAGTGAAGAGGGCCACATCTCGGATCTATTCACCACCTTCCGCCGTCCTCTGCTGCTGGGCATCATGTTGGCGGGACTGCAACAGATCAGCGGCATTACTCCGCTCTTCTCTTTTTTGCCCGAAATTTTTCGCTCGGCCGGAAGCGCGACCGGCCATGCTTTCTTTCAATCCGTTCTGGTCAGCCTGATCAATTTACTGTTCACACTTTTTGCCCTCTGGTTGGTGGATCGCGCTGGCAGAAAACGCCTCATCCTTGCCGGAACAACGCTGCAATGCCTGTCGTTTGCTCTGGCGGGCTGGTTCTATCACATACACGGCAGCGGCTTGGCAATTCTTGTTCTGGTCATGAGTTTCGTGGCCGGGCACGCTTTCGGCAACGGCGTGGCCTGTTGGGTCATCATCTCCGAAATCTATCCCACGAAAATTCGCGGGCGCGGCATGTCGATCGCGACCACTGCGCTTTGGCTGGTCGGCTATCTCGGCAATCAATTGTTTCCGACCATGCAGAAGAATCTCGGATCCGACGGCACCTTCTGGTGCTTCAGCGCCGGAGCTTTGTTGACGATCATTCTGGTTGCCTGGCTGATTCCAGAAACCAAGGGACGTTCACTGGAAGAGATCACTAGGTTTTGGAATCCGCAGTTTCGAGAAGTTCCTACAATCGCGAATTGACCTCACACGATGGAGGTGTTCGCCATGACGCAATCCAACCAGCAATCTGCTCACGCTGCCGCTGAACGCACTCACTCTGGCCCAACCCTTCTCGGTGTGAGCCGGAGAACTGCAATCAAGACTCCTCGGCATGGCAGCAGGCGCTTTGCTGCTGCCCGCTGGATTTTCAAGCACGGCTTTCGCGACCAGATTACAAGCTAAAAGTCCGGCAAAAGAATCCGAAGTGGTACGGCTTTAATCTGCTCGAATATTTTTCGACCGATCCCGACTGGATGAAGGATTTCCCCTATAAGAATGACGGCATGTTCCAGGAGCACGACTTTCGCTGGATTCGGCGATTGGGGTTTCAACTGGGTCCGTTTGCCGATGGATTACCGGTTCTGGACCGCCTTTCGGGATCTCCTGAAAATTCGCGAAAACAAGTTGCGCCCATCCGATCGCGCCCCACAACTGGGCGAGAAATACGGAATCCATATCAACCTCGGCCTGCACCGGGCGCCGGGATATTGCATCCTCGACAGCATGGACGAAGCGCTCACCGGTATTCACGTCACCAAAGAGAAGAGCAGTGTCTTCACCGATCCGAAAATGCTCGACGCGTTCGTCTACCAGTGGACCTATTTCACCGGCCGCTATAAAGGAGTACCCAGCGAAAAACTCAGCTTCAATCTGGTGAACGAGCCGCTCGTAACGCCGGCTCCCGCGCAGACGGAAGAACTTAAGAAATCCGGCAAACTCAGAGCTGAGGACTTCTTCAACGGAGAAGTCGCGGCCGACTACGCCCGCGTTGCCCGTGCAGCCATCGAAGCGATTACAAAGCATGATCGGCAACGCCTCGTCGTCGCCGATGGGTACAACGGTGGCACGGCTCCGATCCCGGTTTTATTCGGCACCGCGGTCCTGCAGCGTTGCCATACCTGCCTACGATCGAGTACAGCTGACGCACTACCAGTACGAGTGGGTGCGTGGTCTTCTATCTGGCAATGAACCCGTGCCGACCTGGCCCATCAAGGACAGCAAGGCTCTCACCGCCGACCGTGCCCAACTGGCAGGAACGTTCCCGCCATGGGGCGAACTCGCGGGGTTGCCATTCACTTCGGCGAAACGGGTTGCTACGAGCACGCGCCCCCGAAAGTAGTCCTAACGTGGTTCGACGACACCTCGAGCGTGCTCGGCGATCTGCGCTCCGGATAGGCGCTGTGGAATTTTCGCGGACCGTTCGGTGTTCTAGATAGGCAGCGCGCCGGCACAAAGTTCGAAGACTGGCACGGCCACCAGCTCGACCGCCCGCTTCTCCCTGCTGCAGAAAAAAATGAAGGAGTAGAGAGCGATCGACCGCTTCGCAGGGATGCTCTCCTCCGCGTTCTCTGCGGCATGTCTCGGCGAACTCAGCGGTCAAAAGCTTCTTACGGCAGCGGAAGCCCAGGCCTACCGCCCGAATGCGCGGAACGAATTCTCAGCCTGGCCGATGACTTCCGTCTGAATGGCATACAACCCGCCAGCCAGTCGGTCTCCCGCGGGCGCCTCGGCCTTCGCCGTGGTGACGTAAAG